>JNSK01000017.1_pt1 | contig 54324 bp, 53 predicted proteins | sample 210681 | NCBI WGS metagenome assembly JNSK01 (sample SAMN02808684, study PRJNA238866) | freshwater metagenome | biome: fresh water; feature: freshwater reservoir; material: water; isolation source: water column of the freshwater reservoir Embalse de Amadorio in Spain | place: Spain: Valencia ...
GATAATGGGCACGCTCAGTGGCGGTGGCAAAGAAGTAATCTCAGTCGGAAAAAAGTGTCTACTGGGAGCAAACTCTGGGCTAGGAATTTCTCTCGGTGATAACTGTGTTGTTGAGGCAGGTACTTACATCACCGCCGCTGCAAAGGTACGACTTCCAGATGGTCAGATTGCAAAAGCTGCAACGCTCAATGGCGCAGATAATCTTCTCTTCCGTCGCAACTCTCTCGATGGTTGCCTAGAAGTTGTTATGCGCGAAGGATCATGGGGCGGGCTTAATTCAATTCTTCACTCAAACTAGCCCTGAGGAACTGGTGGAATTACCAGGTTAAACCATGGTGAAGGTATTTTTGCGCGACTTCTAAATGTATCGCCCCGAATTTTCTTTACTACTCCCGTTGAAGAAGTGCCCGCAATGAAAGTAACGGCGCCCGCTTCGTTTCGCGAGAGTATTTCAAGTGAAACCACATCAGGTAACACGAATGCCTTAGCAATTAACTTTTGAGTCGCTGATGCCTTCCACGAAGCAAATCTAGGATTGATATTCACATCCACACTGGCTGTATCCGGAACAGATTGTGTGTAGGCAGTGGCAGTTCCCCAAGCATCTAGCGTGCTCTGAGTTGCTCCACCCGATGAGGAGAAAAAATAGGTCTGTGCCGGCTTTCCTTCACTCAAAACAACCAAGCTCGTTGTTGTATCAATAATGGTGCGATCAACGGCGGCTTTCCATAGATGCCCGAAACGGGGTTCGCTCACTTTGGAATATCCAACGAAGTTCTGATCAGATATATGCGAATACACCTGGCAATCACAGGCCGTGCGAACAACACCTAACTTTGAGAGCGCGTAACTGCGTGAGGCGATTGCTTGCGCCTCCAAAACCGCGCTTGGCCAACTTGATGAGACTTCACTAATTCCATAAAGGTATTCATCTCTCAGCGACATCGTATTTGTCACCGCCAGAGCACCACGAAGTAACTTTATCGTGATGTACCCATATTTATATCTGCTCGTTGTTTTACCGTTAAACATCGAGATGACTGCGCCATCTCCAACCCATCTGAGCGTGACTGCATTTCCGCGGGCGATTCCTGACAACATTACCGATTTAGATCCAAAGGTGAAGGTGGCGCGTTTTCTGCTCTCAAATATTGCGATTGGGGTGAGCTCAGGTGCGAGTGCGACGTCGCCTTCAAAGACTTCTAAACGAGCACCTGGGATCTGTGTTGCAAAGGAGATTGATTTTACGAGATTGGCAATATTAACTCGGATTGTATGTGTATCAACAAATGGTGCAACCTGAACATCTTTATAGTAATAATTAAGAATTGCACTGGCAGATTCACCAGCCTGCGCCAATGCTCTTGCACCAAATTGGCTCATACCAACACCGTGACCATAGCCACTTCCAGTGAATTCGAATGTTGAAGGAACCGATTGGGCGCTAGCAGTTGGAGTTGGAAAAACAAGAGTTGCAATTAAAACTGCAATAAGTTTTTTAGACATCCTCATCAGATGACGCACTCTTTCGTACCTGCATATATTCGCGATATTGATTGATGATCTCTTTCGGCTCACCGTGAGCCATGAGTTTGCCTTTATCCAACCAAATAACTTCATTGCAGACATCTTCAATAGTCGCTAACGCGTGGCTCACAAGTATCAGGGCTCGATCTTCGGTCCGCAGCTCTTTAATGCGATTGAGGCTCTTCTCCTTAAATCGTGCATCGCCAGTACTAAGCGCCTCATCAATAATCAAAATGTCAGGCTTAACGGTAGCTGCAACAGAGAAAGCAAGGCGGGCGAACATTCCCGATGAGTACGTGCGCATCGGCGAATCAATCGCTTCTCCTAATTCGGAGAAAGCGGCGATCTCTTCAAATTGAATATCGATCTCTTCGCGAGACATGCCGGCCGCTAATCCGCCAAGATAAACATTTTCGCGCCCCGTGAGAGATGCGTTGAAACCCACGCCGAGTGCGAGAAGAGTGCTTACCGACCCGTAGACCTCAACTCGACCTTGTGACGGTGGAATGATCCCTGCAATGACTCGCATGAGTGATGATTTTCCCGCACCATTTGACCCAATGACGCCTAATACCGTTCCATAATTAATATCAATACTCACATCATTTACTGCATTAACGGTGCGAGTAGATTTTCCGCCTCGTCCTAATTTTTTAATGCGTGCTTTGAGTGTTGGTTTCTTATCAACCGAGGTGAGATAGGTGAGCCCAACAGATTGAACTGATACGGCAATACTGTGACGTGGGTGAGTACTAGAGACGGACAGCGAAATCACGCTCCCTCGTTAAGAAAAAGTATGAGCCGATCAAGAAAATTGTCAGTGCCCATGCCAAAGTGATGAGAATGGAATTGAGCGACGGTGCTTGTGCGTAGACCATAACTTGAGACCACGCATCAAGTAAATTAAATATCGGATTTGCAATCTCAAGCGCTCTCAATTGATCTGAGAGTGCAGATGCTTCATAGAGGATCGGTGATAGATAAATCAAGCTTCGAGTCATATATGGAAGAAGGCTTGAAATATCTCGGAAGTAAACGTTTATACATGAGATGCTAATCGCCATCCCGAGTCCCATGAGCACTCCAAGAATAAAAATTGGAATTGCCCAGAGCATCTGCCAAGAATACGGCGCCCCAATAATTGTTCTAATCGCGAAGAAGACAATCAGGGTTGGAATAAATTTAAAGACTGCGATCACTGAGGCTGAGACAGGAAGCATGATGCGAGGAAATGCCGTATTCATAATCAAACGTTGACCTGCCGTAATTGACTTCACGCCCCCTGTGAGACTGTTAGCGATCAGGTAGAAGAAGAAAAGACTCGAAGTAAGGTGAACGTATCGATTTGAATCACCTGTTCCGCCAATAATGTAGATCAGTAGAAAGTAAACACCCGAGAGCAAGAGTGGATTGAGTACCAGCCAGAGCTGACCGAAGACTGAGCCATAATTTTGTTCACGCAATTGTGAGCGTGAGAACTCAGCAATGAAATGGCGTCGAGACCAGAGAGAGCGTCCGTATTTACCGAGCGGCGGCAGCCCAGCTCGGTAGGGCTCATACACATTTACAGGGAGATTAACTGGGGTACTCATATAGAGCAAGGTTACCGTAGAGACTCCGGAACAAGCTTTCGCGGTGATGTGAGAAAGCCTAATCCCCAAGAAAAATGCATAGTGGGCAGAATAAAGACGAGCACTGGATAGTGTGCAAGATCTTTAGAGATAAAGAGTGGGGTGATCGCGATAAATGTGATGTAAGTAGCCGCTGGAAGATAGAGCGATGGATCGATGAAGGTGCCCGCAAAGAGCGAGAGAACAGTGCCGATAAGAGCAAGTGGTGGGGCTAAATATCTGTAATTGATCGTCTCTGGATATTTTCTGGCGATGACACGACGCCAACGACCGTACTCAAAATACTGTTTTGCCAATCGTCGAAAATTAGGGCGGGGGCGATATGTCACATGTAAACGCGGATCAAAGTAAATCTTTCCGCCCTTTTCCCTCAATCGATAATTAAGTTCCCAATCTTGGGCCCGAATAAATCTCTCATCAAAACCGCCTACATCAATGACTGCTTGACGTAGGAATGCTCCCAAGTAGACGGTATCGACAAAGCCTGCCTTACCGCCAATATGAAATCTTGATCCACCGACGCCAAAGGGGCTGCGCATTGCGGCAGCAACTGCACTTTCAAAGAATGTAATTCCTTCTGCTCCCATAACGCCACCAACATTTACCGCTCCAGATTCACCGAGAATTTCGACGACTAGGTGAAGATAATTTGCTGGGATTTCTGCATGTGCATCAACTCGCACCACAATTTCTCGCTTCGATCGATGCAGAGCAAGATTGAGCCCCGTCGCTGTCCGACCTGAGGGATTGCTGAGAAGAATTACTCGTGAATCTTCATCAGAGAGACGTTCTGCGATCTCATTAGTTAAATCGGTCGAAGGTCCTAGCGCCAAAATAATTTCAAATTCACCGTCATACTCCTGAGCGAGAATTGCGCGGATCGACTCTTCCAGATGAGCCTCTTCATTAAGAACAGGCAAAATAACGCTAATGCCTGGAAGGGCTGGGCGAGGGGTATTCGGCGATGTCATAACACCTCCACGCTATCGTCCAAGTACTCTTGCCAAGTGAAATCAACACGAGCAATCCGGATAATTACATCACTTTCGGTTGCGATCGTGCTTGTCTCATCAGTTTCTTCCTTCGGGCTAGACCAGATTAGTAGCTCTATAGCCAGAATTGATGTCTTTAACTCGGTTGAGAATCGTCCTGAAAAAATCTCAAAGGCAGAGACTTATCTCGTCGTGGGTTCCGATACTCGCGAAGGGTTAACAAAGCAACAGATTAAAGAGCTTCGCGTTGGATCTACCGCCGTTGCCGCAGGTGGCAGATCTGACACCATGCTTCTGATCCATCTCAGCAAGTCGCGTGATCGAGCATCCATCATCTCTCTCCCCCGTGACAGTTTGGTGACAATTCCCGAACATCCAAGTAGTTTGAATAAGGAAACAATTGTCTCTGCTCGCCCTGGAAAACTTAACGCTGCATTTGCTTATGGTGGCGCACCACTTTTGATTGAGACGATAGAACTAGCGACATCAATAAAAATTGATCACTATGTCGAAGTGAGTTTTGCTGGGTTTGCTGGAATTGTCGATGCGCTAGGTGGCGTTGAAGTCTGCACCAAGGTCGATATAGATGATCCAAAAAGTCACCTTGTTCTTAGTGCAGGAGTTCATACACTCAACGGAATTGAAGCGCTCAAATATGTTCGTACTCGCGACTTTGATGGTCGAGGAGATATCGGACGCATGCAACGGCAACAACAATTTATGAGTGCGGTGCTGCGTAAGGCCACGAGCACCGGAACTCTGCTCAATCCATTTAAATTAACAAACTTTATTAATGCATCCCTTGCCAGTGTTAAATTAGATGCAGGTCTCTCCCCTGATGATCTGCTCACTCTTGCAAAGCAGATGAAGAACCTCTCCTCAGGTAATGTGCGGACTCTCACAGTCCCAATTTCAAATCCAAATGGCAGAGACCCAAATGTTGGTTCAGTTGTTATTTGGGATCAAGCGCTGAGTGCAGATCTCTTTGATCGCCTGCGCAATGATCTGCCTCTTGTCGATGAAGTCATCCCAACCCCCAGCCCATCTGCATCGGCTGCACCCTCAAAATCACCCGTCATCGTAGATAAATTTAAGACTCGCACATCTGCTGAAAATCCATGCGGTGAGATTAAATAGTTCGTGCCTTAGACTCACCTCCATGTCATTAAAGCTTTCAGTTATTGGTTGCGGTTATCTAGGTGCAACGCACGCTGCCTGCATGTCTTCACTCGGATTTGAAGTTGTGGGTGTTGATACAGACCAAAGCAAAGTCGATCTCCTCAGTAGCGGAAAACTGCCCTTCTACGAGCCAGGGCTAGATACGTTACTTGCATCAGAGATGAAGACAGGACGACTCTCATTCACAACAGATTTCTCTACAGTTGCCGATGCTGATGTGCACTTTATCTGCGTAGGAACACCCCAAAGTAAGGATGGCCTCGCTGCAGATCTCACCTACGTGAACTCTTCCGTTGCTGCTATCGCGCCGTACCTTAAAGATGGTGCTCTTGTAGTTGGAAAATCCACTGTGCCCGTGGGAACTGCGCAAGCACTTCGCGCGAGCCTAGCCAAAACTGCGCCACAGGCAGATCTAGCGTGGAATCCTGAATTTCTCCGTGAGGGTTTTGCAGTTGAAGATACTTTGACTCCTAACCGACTTGTTGTTGGCGTTGCAAATGATCGTGCAGAAGAGATCCTTAAAGAAGTGTACAAACCGGTGATTGCTCTAGGCACTCCTTGGGTACGAGCAGATCTTCCAACTGCCGAACTTGTAAAGGTTGCCGCTAATTCATTTCTTGCGACAAAAATTTCATTCATCAATGCGATGGCAGAAGTGTGCGAAGCTGCAGGTGGCGATGTCACAGTGCTTGCACAAGCAATTGGATATGACCCTCGAATTGGCAGCCGCTTCCTCCAAGCAGGGATTGGCTTTGGTGGTGGATGTCTACCTAAAGATATTCGTGCATTTATGGCACGCGCCCAGGAACTTGGAGCAGATCAAGCTCTTGAGTTCTTGCGTGAGATAGATGCGATCAACTTACGTGCACGCCAGCGAGTCATTGATGTCGTACGCGCTGATCTCTCTGAAGATCTCACTCAGTATAAAATTGCAGTTTTGGGTGCAACATTTAAACCAGATAGTGACGATGTGCGTGATTCCCCAGCACTGGATATCGCAGCGCAACTACAGGCAGCAGGTGCAGTAGTTGTTGTGCACGATCCCAAGGGTATTGAACCAGCGCGCAAGCGTTTCCCACACCTTGATTATGCAGATCGCGTAGTCGATGCAGTTAAGGATGCTGATGCCATTTTGCACCTCACTGAATGGAAGGAATACCGGGAGTTAGATCCATCAGTGATCGGACAACTGGTTAAATCGAAATTCTTAATCGATGGTCGCAACATGCTCGATCGCGATAAGTGGCGTAAGGCTGGCTGGCGGGTTCATGCGCTAGGCCGTACGGATTAGGGACGTTCGGATTAAAAACCTGTCTTACTTTTAGTATGTAAGGTCGATCCCTTTTTCTTCGCCTCTTCATTAGCCGTTTTAAGCCCCTGGCCAACCTTTGCGGCAATCGCCGCGTCAGATACTCCGAGAATTCTGGCAGCTAACAACGCGGCATTTTTTGAATTTCCAACCCCAACTGTTGCAACAGGAACTCCTGCTGGCATCTGCACAATTGAAAGAAGTGAATCCATTCCATCGAGATACGTGAGTGCCACTGGTACTCCAATAACTGGCAGAGTTGTAAGAGATGCGACCATTCCTGGAAGATGCGCTGCTCCTCCGGCACCGGCGATAATGACTTTATATCCTGCTGCAACTGCTCCTTGAGCAAATTCCACCATCTCAGTTGGCATGCGATGAGCACTGACAACATCGGCTTTATATGAAATTCCTAAAGCATCAAGTGTGTGGGCGGCCTCAATCATTACTGGCCAATCTGAATCAGAACCCATGATGATTGCTACATCACTCATCAATTTCTCCACTCATATAGTCGCAAGCATGCCCAATCAACTCCTCCAAGTGTAGGAGATCATCACCAAGGGCTGTGACATGTCCAATTTTGCGACCTGGCCGCACTTCCTTCATGTATTGATGAACTTTTAGCTCTGGGTTTCGTGCCATGAGGTGCAGGTACGGACGATACATATCTGTTTTCTCTCCGCCGAGAAGATTGCCCATCACTGCAATTTTTGCCGTCATCGAAGGGTCACCGAGCGGTAAATCTAAGATCGCGCGTAGATGCTGTTCGAATTGGCTTGTAACGGCGCCCTCAATCGTCCAATGGCCAGAGTTATGGGGACGCATGGCAAGTTCATTAATGAATATATCTTCACCGCGAACAAATAATTCAACAGCCATGACACCGACAAGACCCACTCGTTGTGCAATTAAAAGTGCGAGCGAAGTAGCCTTCTCAGCGACGGCATCGCTAATTACCTGAGCAGGTGTCACTGTCCGGATACAGATTCCGCTCTCTTGAACTGTATGAGTAGGTGCCCACGTACTTACTTGTCCGTGAGGTGAGCGTGCCACCATCACGGCTATTTCGCAATCAAATTCAATCAACTCTTCAATAAGCAACTGTGGGTTATTACTCAGCACTTCATCGAGCATGTCATGGTTCGAAATTTTCCATACACCTCGACCGTCATACCCGCCCGATATAGCCTTGGCGATGACTGGGAAGGTAGTAACTTTCTCGGCATCGGTAACGACAGACCATTGAGGTGATGGAAGATCACTCAGAAGAGTGCGCATAGCAGCTTTGTCCTGAGAGTAGATAAAGGCTGACGAAGGTGGGTAGACACGAACACCTTGTGCCTCAAGCCCTTTAATGATCGAAAGAGGAATAAGTTCATGTTCAAATGTGATGACATCACACTCTTGGGCGAAATCAAGAACGTCCTTTAAATTTCTGTAATCGCCCACCACGTGGTCGCAAATCTGTGCTGCGCTGTCATCTTTACTCTGTGCGAAAAGTTTCAATGTGATTCCCAGCGCAATAGCAGGAGCAACGCTCATCCGAGCCAATTGACCTGCTCCTATGACACCGACCGTAGGAAAGCGCTTCTTCACCTGCTTATCGTAGATGAATTACATCCCCAACTGAAATGCATTGGCCATCTTCGAGGTGCAGCTGACCAAGCTCATCAACTGAGAGCGCCTTAGATTGGACCTTCACCCCTCCTGGTAACTCAATCTGAACGTCACTTCCAATAGTTGAAGAATGTGCAAGATACTGATCGCAGAATGAAGAGCCATGATCCCAATTAATGAAATCTTCTTCGAGGGATTTGAGGATCATTGCAATCAGTTGATTTCGATCAAGGGTTGTAAAACCTTCTAACTGCAGAGAAGTCGCAGTTGGTACAGGTAACTCTTTAATCGTCATTGAAACATTTAACCCAATACCCACAATGACACCCTGGCCATGAAGAGTCGAAATTATCCCAGCAACTTTCTTCTCGCCAATAAGTAAATCATTTGGCCATTTGATTGAAATTTCTCTATTCACTTCAGTTAGTGCACGCGCGACAGATACACCCACTAAAAGCGGAATGAATCCCCAATTTTCACGGGATCGTTCTGGAATAAGGTAAAGTGAAAAAAGAAGTGCAGTGGATGCAGGTGCACTGAAAGTTCGATCTAATCGGCCGCGTCCAGCGCTTTGAAAATCTGCAACGATCACTTCACCATTACGCGCATCTCCTGCGGTAATTTTTTTCATTAGATCGTCTTGGGTAGATGCCGTGAGATCAACCACGCTTACTCGCCAGTACTGCGACGAGGCGGCGGCAATTGCGCTCTGATCTAGTGGCGCTCTTGGCATATCTATACCCATGGCTAGTACCGTATAGACATGAGCCCAGATCTGCACACTACTGCCGGAAAAATTGATGATCTTCGCGAGAAAATCGATGATGCGATCCATGCAGGCTCAGCTAGGGCCGTTGAAAAGCAGCACGCGAAAGGTAAATACACCGCCCGCGAGCGTATTGAGATGCTCGTCGATGCTGACTCATTCACCGAAATCGATGAGTTCGCTCGCCATCGATCAACCCAATTCGGCATGGAGAAATCGCGTCCCTATGGCGATGGCGTTGTCATTGGAACCGCAACAGTAGATGGGCGACCAATTGCACTCTACTCTCAAGACTTCACAGTCTTCGGAGGAAGTCTTGGGGAAGTTCACGCAGAGAAGATTGTGAAGATTGCAGAGTTCGCGCTCAAGAGCGGGATTCCACTGATTGGAATAAATGATTCCGGTGGAGCGAGAATTCAAGAAGGTGTCGCATCCCTTAATGGTTATGGAAAAATTTTTCGTCTCAATACTCGATCATCTGGAGTAATTCCACAGATTTCACTCATTCTTGGGCCATGTGCTGGTGGTTCGGCTTACTCACCAGCCCTTACCGACTTTACGATCATGGTCAAAGAAACTTCAAATATGTTCATTACAGGACCTGAGGTTATCAAGACCGTTACTGGTGAAGATGTTGGCATGGAAGAACTTGGTGGCGCATTTACTCACAACACGAAGTCAGGTAACTCGCATTACATGGCGGAATCTGAAGCAGATGCGATTGATTATGTTAAAGCGCTACTCTCTTATCTACCGTCAAATAACATGGATGGCTCACCAGTGCTTCCACCAACTCAATCCATTGCAAAGAGTGCCGCCGATATTGCGCTAAATACATTAATTCCTGATTCACCGAATCAGCCATACGATATGAAATCACTCATTGAAACCTTGGTGGATGAGGGTGAATTCTTAGAGGTACACGCACTGTATGCGCCAAATATTGTCGTGGGTTTTGCCCGCATTGAGGGGCAATCGGTTGGCATTATTGCTAACCAACCATCGGCTCTAGCAGGTACTTTAGATATCAACTCCAGTGAGAAAGCAGCGCGCTTTCTTCGCTTCTGCGACGCCTTTAATATCCCAATTCTCACTTTGGTCGATGTTCCAGGGTTTCTTCCTGGAACAGAACAAGAATGGAACGGAATCATTCGCCGCGGTGCGAAATTACTTTATGCCTACGCTGAGGCCTCTGTCCCACTCGTCACTTTAATCACAAGAAAAGCCTACGGTGGAGCATTTATTGTGATGGGTTCAAAATATCTTGGAAGCGATATCAACTTTGCATGGCCTACTGCTGAGATTGCCGTGATGGGCGCTCAAGGCGCGGTCAATGTTCTCTACCGAGGTGAGATCGCACAATCAGATGATCCAGAAGTTCTAAGAAAAGAATTGGTTAATGAGTACACAGAGAAGCTCTCAAATCCATATGCTGCTGCAGAGCGGGGAACAATTGACTCGGTCATTGAACCCGAAGACTCACGTGCATATATCACTAAGGCCTTTAGAACACTGAAAACAAAGCGCGATATTCTTCCCGCTCGTAAACATGGAAATATTCCACTCTAATGAAATTTTCTATCACCTCAGGAAATCCAACGCCGGAAGAGATTTCTGCCCTGAAGGCAGCTCTAGCCAATCAGAAGCCAGTAGTGCTTAAGGCAGTAGTTAAGCGGAGCGTCTTTGGCTTGCCACAACTGCGTCAACCATTGCCGCATCAGATCACGTATGGTGCAAGAAGGTTTGATTAGATGCCCAGAATTGTTCTTGCCTCACAATCAACTTCTCGAAAGAGGCTTCTTGTAGATGCTGGCCTAAAGCCAACAATAATTGTGAGCAACGTTGATGAAGAGATCGATTTCTTTAACGCGATGTCACCAAAAGATATGGTCATTGCCTTAGCGATCTCAAAGGCACACACGGTAAGAGAGCTGATTGATTATCCTGCGATTATTATCGGCTGCGATTCAACATTTGATGTAGATGGTGTTTCTTTCGGTAAGCCAGGTACTCCTGAAATCGCATATGAGCGAGCGAGAGCAATCAGTGGACGAAGTGGGCTACTCCATACCGGCCATTGCATTATTGATACTGAAAAAGGAATTGAGATTGCAGATCGTCTGACCACCAAGGTGACATTTTCCACGCTGTCAGAGGAAGAGATCAAAGATTATGTAGATTCAGGTGAACCTCTCCATGTTGCTGGTGGTTTCACCCTTGATGGATTTGGTTCTCCATTTATCCCTAGCATTGAAGGTGACTACACAAATGTTGTGGGAATCTCGATGCCATTTCTGCGAAGTGCCATGACACGACTGGGATACACCTGGCCACAAGTGAAAGAGATGTCATGAAACGGGTATTAATCGCAAACCGTGGTGAGATCGCAATCCGAGTGATTCGGGCTTGTAAGGATCACGGAATTGAAAGTGTTGCGATTTATTCAGAGGAAGATCGAACGTCCTTGCATGCGCAATCAGCAGATTTTGCGTACTCACTCAGTGGCGTAGGCGCCAAAGATACCTATCTCAATATCAAGAAAATTATTGCCCTAGCAATTACCTCTGAATCGGATGCAGTTCATCCTGGCTACGGTTTTCTCTCAGAGAATGCCGAATTCGCACAAGCAGTTATTGATGCTGGCCTTATCTGGATTGGACCACCACCATCTGCAATTAGCGCGCTAGGTGACAAGGTTTCTGCTCGACGCATTGCAGCCGCAGCAGGTGCGCCACTTGTTGCTGGAACCAAAGACCCGGTCTCGGGTCATGAAGAAGTTGTCGCTTTTGCCAAAGAGCACGGACTTCCAGTTGCAATCAAGGCAGCCTTCGGAGGAGGCGGACGAGGCCTGAAAGTAGCGCACACAATTAATGAGATTCCAGAACTTTTCGCTTCTGCAGTCCGTGAGGCGATTTCAGGTTTTGGGCGTGGTGAATGTTTTGTTGAGCGTTATCTTGAAAAACCGCGACACGTTGAAACTCAAGTTCTAGTCGATCAATTTGGGAGCGCAGTTGTCATCAGTACTCGTGACTGTTCGCTCCAACGCCGCCACCAAAAGCTTGTTGAAGAAGCACCTGCGCCTTTTTTATCGCAGGTTCAGATTGATGAGTTATATCGCTCAAGCAAGGCGATTATGAAAGAGGCCGGATACGTTGGTGCAGGAACATGCGAATTCTTAATCGGGCAAGATGGCACAATCTCATTTCTCGAAGTAAATACGCGGCTCCAGGTTGAACATCCGATCTCTGAAGAAGTCACTGGGATAGACCTTGTGCGCGAACAGTTCAGAATCGCCGTGGGTGAGCCACTCGGATTTGAAGATCCAATCATTCGTGGCCATAGTATTGAATTTCGGATTAACGGCGAAGATCCAGGTCGTTCTTTTCTTCCTTCACCAGGTCAAATAACAACATGGTCCACACCTTCTGGACCTGGAGTACGCGTTGATGCAGGATTTCAAGGCGGTGACGAAATTGGCGGTAACTTTGATTCTCTCCTTGCTAAGTTGATTGTTACAGGCGCAACCAGAACACAGGCAATTGAACGAGCACGCCGAGCACTTGCCGAATTCACCATTGAAGGGCTTCCAACGGCGCTTCCCTTTCATCGCGCAATTGTGGAAGATCCTGCATTCACTCAAGACTTTAAGGTTTATACAAGTTACATTGAGAATGAATTTAACAATCAAATCCAAGCGTATTCATATCCTGTACGCGATGAGCAGACGCAAGCGGCTGCACAGTCACTCGTTGCTGAAGTCAATGGAAAGAGATTTGAAATTACTGTTCACGCCCCCGCTCCAGTAGTGAAACGTCGAAGAGCAAAACAGTCCTCGGCTGGTGCTGCTGCGGGAACGGCGCTGACAAGTCCTATGCAAGGAACTGTTGTAAAGGTAGCCGTTGAAGAGGGCGCCGTTGTTAAAGAAGGTGACTTAATCATTGTCCTAGAGGCGATGAAGATGGAGCAGCCACTCAATGCCCATAAGAGTGGTGTGGTCACAAATCTGACGGTTGTTATCGGAGAGACAGTGGCAAGTGCCAGAACTTTGTGCCACATCATTGATTTGTGACATAGTTCGGGCATGACCACATCGGGAGTGCTCTATACAGATCCGCTTGAAGCGGCCACTCGTGCGGCGGCAGAGATTGCAACACGCACAGGAGTAAAGGCTCACGACATTGCATTAGTGATGGGATCTGGTTGGGTTGGTGCAGTTGATGCACTCGGTACTCCAGCGTATGAATGCAACGCTGAAGAGATCACAGGATTTCTCCCGCCTGCAGTCGAAGGTCACTCTGGGAAAGTGCGTTCATATGCCATCAATGATGGTGATCGCGTTATCTATGCACTTGTATTCCTAGGTCGTACACATTTATACGAAGGAAAGGGAATGGAGCCGGTAGTTCACGGAGTTCGCACAGCGGTAAAGGCTGGATGTAAAGTCGTCATTTTGACCAATGCGTGCGGTGGAATTAACCCGCAATACCAAGTCGGACAACCTGTTCTTATCCGTGACCACATTTCTCTTACTGCGCAATCACCATTGGTTGGTGCGACATTTATTGACCTCACCGATCTCTACAGCAAGCGCATTCGTGCAATCATGAAATCTGCAGATTCATCGCTACAAGAAGGCGTCTATGTTCATTGGCGTGGCCCAACATATGAAACTCCCGCCGAAATTCATATGATGAGAACTATCGGTGCTGATTTAGTTGGAATGTCGACCGTTCCAGAAGCAATCGCTGCACACGCTCTCGGTGCAGAGGTGTTGGGAATATCTCTCGTAACAAATGCAGCCGCTGGCGTCACTGGGGAAAAATTGAGTCACGAAGAGGTTATTGCTGCAGGAAAAGCCGCTGCTAGCTCGATGGGCGAACTTTTGAAAAAAGCAATCCCACAGATAATTTAGTCGAGCCAGATAGATCTATGGATAACGCGCTAAAGAGTGAGGTAGAGAACTGGATCGCTGACGACCCAGATCCCATAACTGCCTCTGCCTTACAGGCTCTTCTTGATGCCGGTGATGAGATAACTCTTCGGATTTATTTCAATGGATTTCTGCAATTTGGTACGGCAGGTCTTCGTGGCCCTAATGGACCGGGGCCATCATGTATGAATCGCGCCGTAGTTGGTCGTACTGCTGCAGGAATTGCGCAGTACATGAAAAAGCGTGGCCTCACTCGCGTGGTTATTGGTCGAGATGCTCGACATGGATCCTACGAATATGCAATGGAGAGCGCTGAGATCTTTAGTGGCGCAGGATGTGAAGTCTTTATCTTGCCGAGAGCCCTTCCCACACCAGTTCTTGCATATGCAACAAAGGCGCTCAGCGCTGATATTGGAATCATGGTCACTGCTAGCCATAATCCTCCTGCTGATAATGGGTACAAAGTCTATGTCGGGCCCACTGCTGACGGAGTTTCGTATGCTTGTTCGCAGATTATCAATCCAACAGATGGATTCATTGCTGATGAAATAGCAGCGATCACAAACCTTTCTATTCAACCTCGAGGCACACAATGGGAAGTTGTCGAAGAGCGAGTTATTGATGAGTACATCTCTCGGACGGCAACTCTTGGAAAAAAACCTGGTGCACTCACAATTGTCTATACCGCGATGCATGGAGTAGGTACTGCAACTATCTCAGAAGTATTTAAGAAGGCAGGATTTCCAGATCTGATTCTTGTCAGAGAACAAGCAGAGCCTGATCCTGACTTTCCTACTGTCGCCTTTCCCAACCCAGAAGAACCTGGTGCAATTGATCTAGCTCTTGCTACTGCTCGTTCACATAACGCTGATCTTGTGATCGCAAATGATCCCGATGCAGATCGGTGCGCTGCCGCCATTAAAGATCGATCTGGACAGTGGCGCATGCTCAGAGGTGATGAGTTAGGCGTAATTTTCGGAGAATGGATTGCCAGAAGTGCACCCACTGGAACATTTGGTAACTCCATTGTTTCATCTTCAATACTGAAGAAGATAAGTGCGCATTACGGAATTGAGTTCCGCGAAGTGCTCACAGGATTTAAGTGGCTAGCAAAAATCGAGAATTTATCTTTTGGATATGAGGAAGCAATCGGATACGCAGTTGACTCGCAAACGGTCAATGATAAAGATGGAATTTCAGCAGCAATTTTTCTCGCCCAGATTGCGACAACCTTGGCCGAAGATGGGCGAGACCTTAATGACCTGCTTGATGAAGTCTGGGCTCGTCACGGTTTTCATGGCACAGAACAAATCTCGATTCGAGTCTGCGATATGAAGGCGATAACTGCGCTCCTTGCCGGCCTTCGAAACGACCCGCCACAGGTGATTGCAGGTCGCACAGTTGAGAGCATTGATGATCTGGCGGCACCTCGTGATGGTCTGCCCCCAACAGATGGCTTACGAATCTGGCTATCTGGTGGCGTGCGAATAATTATTCGTCCATCGGGAACTGAAGCAAAACTTAAGTGTTATGTCGAAGTAATTACCCCGGATAGCGATAGTGCCGAAAAAGTCTTAGCGGATTTACGTGGGCCGCTACGCGAATTTCTCGCAAGTTAACGCAGTTTTGCAGCGGCAACACTCGCTGTATTGAGCTTTGATCGTGCTGCAATGAGCGCTGGAGAACGCAGAGTTATTTCGATGCTCTTATCATCGATTCCGTATCGGTAGCCATAGACACCTAACGCTGGATCCACCTCATCAAAGAGGGTACTTCCTGCCAATGTGACCGTAAGCAAGTCGATGAGTGCAAGATCGACTCTCTTGACAACAGTTGCAAGAAGGAATTTCTTAGAGGCAGCATCAACTGTCAGAAACTGTTCTGGTTCAAGAGTGATGAGTCCTGCTGGGAATCGTGTCTTTGCTGTGCGATTCGAGGATGCAATCGCTGAGAAAACTTCAGTTGCAGATCCTGTTGTCGCTAGATAGATCACATCGTGACCAGATCGAAGGAGAGCAGAGGTGGTTGCACTTGCAGAGCTTGAAATTACTCGCTTTGAAACCATTATTGATTTCTTTGCAGCCTTTGCACCAGGAAGAAAACCTCTTTCAAAGATATCTTTCTGAGAAGAGTATCCGATCATCGCTACTCTTCCGCTCTTACTCGCTAGCGCAGCAGCGTAACCAGCTAAGTATGCGCCTTGAACATCTGCGAACACTACTGATGTGACATTAAGGGCATCAACAGTTGCATCATTGAGAATCGCGAACTGAGTCTCAGGAAATTGTTGAGAAAGTTCTTTTAAAGTTGTGGCATAACCAGAACCGACTGCGATCACTATCTGGCACCCTTTATTCACAAGGGAAGTCAGACGATCTTTGCGATCTTTCGCTTCCCCTGATGTCACAGTGGTTTCAAGAGTAAATACCAGCTTTGTTGCAGCGACTTTGAGCCCATCTTGAACTGCATCGTTATATGAATCATCGCCCGGCCCTCCTTCGTCGTAGGCCAAGCAAATGAGTGGCGATTGCGCCTGCGAAGAAGCCATTGAAATGGGGCTCATTAAAGATACAACAAGTAATGATGCAAAGAAAGTTCTGCTCTTCATTGGACTACTCCTAGCCCCTTGTAGGTTGCATCCACGGTTGCGCCCGCAACAGTGCGAGCTTTGGCGCTACCGTCATGCAAAACACTTAAAAGTTGTTTCTCATCTTGTAAAAGTTCGAGCGCACGCTCACGAATTGGCCGCAGATACTCAACAACAACTTCGGCAACTGCTGATTTAAAGTCGCCATAACCTTTTCCTTCAAACTCATTTTCTAGTTCAGCGATTGTGCGACCACTGAGCGCGCTATGAATAGTCAAAAGATTACTAATCCCTGGTTTTTCGATCTGATCAAACTTCACTTCTCGTCCTGCATCGGTCACGGCAGATTTAATCTTCTTGAGATTTGCATCTGGAGAATCCATGATCTCGATGACGCCAGCACCTGACCCTGAAGATTTACTCATCTTTGATGTTGGGTCTTGAATATCATTTATCTTTGCGCCAGCTTTTAAAATGTACGCCTCAGGGAGCGTGAAGGTATCTCCATATCGTGCATTGAAACGCCCAGCTAAATCGCGCGTGAGTTCAATATGTTGGCGTTGGTCTTCACCGACAGGTACAAGATCTGCCTGGTAGAGAAGAATGTCAGCGGCCTGCAACATTGGGTAGGTAAAGAGCCCTACACGTGCTGAGTCAGAGCCAACCTTTGCTGACTTATCTTTGAATTGCGTCATGCGACTAGCTTCACCAAAACCTGCCATACATTCCATGATCCAACCCAATTGATTGTGTTGTGGAACTTGAGATTGGATAAAGAGCGTTGATTTCTCAGGAGAGATTCCAAGTGCCAGCAATTGCGCCGCCGAAGCAAGGGTGCGCTTTCGCAGCAATGCCGGATCGGTCTCAATGGTGAGTGCGTGAAGATCGACGATGCAGTAGAACGTGTCATGTGTATCTTGCAGCTCTACCCACTGTTTGACCGCACCTAAGTAGTTACCTAGGTGGAAAGAGTCACTTGTCGGCTGTATGCCCGAGAGAACTCGCTTCTGACTCATGAACGTAATTCTTGCACGGTTTAGGAGTTCCGCGAGATCAATAAGCGCCCCGCGCGCTTACCTTCCATTGTCAGGACTGAGATTCGAATTCCATTGATATTTACTACATCGCCCACAACTGGGATACGGCCTAAGAAGTGCATGACAAAACCACTGGTTGTCTCATACGGACCTTCTGGAATCTCAATCCCCGATTCATCGAGAAGGTCTTCAATGGAGACTAATCCGTCGACTTCAAAATCACCAGTGCGTTCTTCGAGTGTAACTTCCTCATCATCGCCGTCATATTCATCGCGAATATCACCAATAAGGCACTCAACTAAATCTTCCAATGTGACGATGCCGTCGGTGCCACCGTATTCGTCAAGAACAATTGCTAGGTGTTGACGCTGATTACGCATCTCCGTCAAAGCGGGCAGCACGCCTTTTGTTCCAGGTAAGAACATCACGGCACGGACTAGTTCTTGAATTTTTCCGCCCGCACTCACAAGAGATGTATCTAGCAGATCACGCACATGGATAAATCCAATAACTTCATCCGTTGAGCCCTGAACTACTGGGTAACGTGAGTGAGCTTTATCGACCGCTAAATTGATCGCCTTACCGACTGTAAGAGATGCGTCAATGAAATCTACTTCAGTACGCGGGACCATCACTTCATGAATCTGTCGCTCAGATGCATTGAAGACTTCTTCCACAATGTCACGCTCTTCATCAGTGAGAGCTGCATGTCCGGCAACAAGATCGAGTAACTCTTCTTCAGACATAGCGGTGCGCTGTTCGTGCGGATCGATTCCAAAGATTCGCACGACAAAGTTTGTTGAATGTGAAAGTAGCCAAATTACGGGTCTAAATATCTTGGCAGTAATATCAATCAGATCAGATAGAGCGAGCGCGATAGGTTCGGTGCGAGAGAGAGCGATTCGCTTTGGTACTAATTCACCGAAGACAAGTGAGAAGTATGCGATCACCAACGTGATACCCACTAGTGAAATTATTCGCGCAGCGCCGCTAGAAGCACCTAACTCTTCAAGCTGTGGAATTACATACTTACCAAGTCGTTCTGCGCCAAGAGCTGCAGATAAGAATCCACTCACTGTGACACCAATTTGAACAGCACCTAAAAGGCGGTTGGGATTGGAAGCTAAGAAGGCAACTTTGGCACCCCGACGACCTTTGCTTGCCATCTGTTTAATCTGGCTCTCGCGAAGGGAGATGAGGGCGATCTCAGCGGCTACAAAGAGGGCGCCCATGGTGACGAGCAGGGCGACTATCCCCAAATCACCCAAAAGTGAGCTAATCGAGTGGCTCTCCATGATGGGTTAAGTCTACCGAGTTCTCTTCCATTTATGCCCGCCCTGTCGTACCCTTCACCTGCCTACCAACCGGTGGGCACCTTCATCCTCGGACCGTCGGGCACGTACCTGCCCGGAGAAGGAGTTGCCACATGGCATCTGTCACATTTGAAGCCGCATCACGTATCTATCCAGGCACCACCGCACCAGCAGTAGACAAGCTCAACCTCGTCGTTAACGATGGAGAGTTTCTTGTACTCGTTGGGCCATCAGGCTGCGGAAAGTCAACATCACTTCGTATGTTGGCCGGACTTGAAGAGATCGATGCTGGTCGTATTCTCATCGGCGATAAAGATGTAACAAACGTTGCACCTAAAGATCGCGATATCGCAATGGTCTTCCAGTCCTACGCTCTCTATCCACATATGACTGTGGCTGAGAATATGGGATTCGCTCTCAAGATTGCAGGAAAGTCAAAGGAAGAGCGCGATAAGCGCGTCCGCGAAGCTGCAAAGTTATTGGATCTTGAGCCATACCTTGATCGCAAGCCAAAGGCACTTTCAGGTGGACAACGTCAGCGTGTTGCTATGGGTCGTGCGATTGTTCGCGAACCTCAGGTATTTCTTATGGATGAACCTCTCTCAAACCTTGATGCGAAGTTGCGTGTAGCAACTCGTACACAGATCGCCGCTCTTCAGCGTCGTCTTGGAATCACCACCGTTTATGTAACACACGATCAGGTTGAAGCGATGACCATGGGTGATCGCGTTGCTGTTCTTAAGGATGGTTTGCTACAACAGGTTGATACGCCACGTAATCTCTATGACAATCCTGCAAATGCATTTGTCGCTGGATTTATTGGCTCACCAGCAATGAACCTACTTACAGCACCTGTCGTCAACGGCAAGGCCAAGCTCGGAGATCTCAACATCGATGTTCCAGCATCTGCCGGATCATCTGTCATCGTTGGTGTTCGCCCTGAAGGCTTCTCACCAGCCTCTTCTGGCTTTAACGTTCTTGTGGAAGTTGTAGAAGAGCTCGGCTCTGATGCATTTGTCTACGGAAAGCCTGCAGATGCTTCTGTGAAGTTTGCAAATGAAAGTGATGAAGGAGCTCAGGTAATCGTTCGCTGGGATCCAAAGAACCCTCCACGTGCAGGACAGACAATCACAGTCACTGCGCAACAGAGTTCAGTCCACCTCTTCAGCTCAACAACTGGAGAGCGTCTCTAGCCAAGTAATACAATCTCAATAAAAATGCCCGCCGATATTCGGCGGGCATTTTTATTTACTTCTTTTTTTTACTTATGCCATCGCCTTCTTGAGGTTCTCATCAATTGAGTTGAGGAACTCTTGAGTGGTCTGCCAAGGTGCTGTAGGTGAGATCAACAAGGCCAGATCCTTTGTCATCTTGCCCTGTTCAACAGTTTCAACACAGATGCGCTCGAGGGTCTTTGTAAACTCTGCCAGAGCTGAGTTGTTATCAAGTTTGGCGCGATGTGCCAAACCTTGGGTCCATGCAAAAATCGACGCGATTGGGTTTGTAGATGTCGCCTTACCTGCTTGATGATCACGGTAGTGACGCGTCACAGTTCCGTGAGCGGCCTCTGACTCACAGATCTTCCCATCTGGTGTCATCAATACAGATGTCATGAGACCAAGTGAGCCATAACCCTGTGCGACGGTATCTGATTGAACATCACCGTCATAGTTCTTGCATGCCCAGACGTAGCCGCCTTCCATGCGAAGTGACATCGCAACCATGTCATCGATAAGGCGGTGCTCATACCAAATTCCGGCTGTATCAAAATCTTTCTTAAATTCAGCGTCAAAAATCTCTTGGAAGATATCTTTAAATCGACCGTCATAGGCCTTTAGGATTGTGTTCTTGGTCGAGAGATAGACAGGGAATTTACGGAGCAATCCGTAATTCAGCGATGCGCGTGCAAAATCACGAATTGAATCATCAACGTTATACATAGCCATTGCCACACCAGAAGATTTGAAATCAAATACTTGAAGATTCATCGCTTCTCCCCCACCTTCAGGGACGTACGAGAGTGTGAGCTTGCCAGGTCCTGGGACCTTAATGTCAGTTGCCTTGTATTGATCACCAAATGCGTGACGGCCGATAACGATTGGCTTAGTCCAATGTGGAACCAAACGTGGCACATTGCTAATGATGATCGGCTCACGGAAAATTACGCCGCCGAGGATATTGCGGATAGTTCCGTTAGGAGACTTCCACATCTTCTTCAAGCCAAATTCTTCAACGCGAGCTTCATCGGGAGTAATGGTTGCGCACTTAATACCCACGCCATGCTTTTGGATCGCATGGGCTGCATCAATAGTGACCTGGTCATCAGTGGCATCGCGGTGTTCCATACCGAGGTCGTAATACTCAAGATTGACATCAAGATAAGGAAGGATGAGTGAGTCCTTGATGAACTGCCACATGATGCGAGTCATTTCATCGCCATCGAGCTCTACAACTGTTCCTTCAACCTTGATCTTGCTCATTTTCTTCCTTTACTGTGAGTCGTGAGTTTGATTTTTCAACTGGTAATTAGAGTGCAAGCACATCTGATTGCTTAGAGCGCACAGCCTCGGCCGCTTCCTTAAGGGAGGCAAGCTCTGAATCTGTGAGCGCGGTTTCTACAACTTTCTTCACACCTTCGCGTCCAATTGACGCCTCAACACCGAGATAGACGCCGGTAATTCCATATTCGCCATCAACCCAAGCACAGACCGGCATAACCGCACCTGAATCTTCGATCACGGCCTTAGCCATACGCGCGGCTGCTGCAGATGGTGCGTAGTAAGCAGAACCAGTCTTAAGGAGCGCTACAACTTCAGCGCCACCGTTGCGTGTGCGATCAACAAGATCTGCAATCTCTTCACTTGTTAGCTTTTCAGAGAGTGCGACCCCATCGACGGTGCAACGACTTGGAACCGGAACCATGGTGTCTCCGTGTGAACCAAGTGTCAGCGTCTTAACGGATGCGACAGGGACAGAGAGTTTTTCAGCGACAAAGTTGGTGAAGCGCGCTGTATCAAGCATTCCTGCCTGACCCATTACGCGATTTTTTGGAAAATTGGTTGCAATTTGTGTCAGCGCCGTCATCTCATCGAGTGGATTTGATACAACGATAATTACCGCATTCGGTGAGTGCTTTGCAATATTTTCTGCGACTCCCCGCACAATTCCAGCATTGACTCCAATTAAGTCCATACGGCTCATGCCTGGCTTACGAGGAAGACCGGCGGTGATGACAACAACATCTGAATTCGCTGTCGCTTCATATCCAGCACCATCTGCAGTTGTAGTTGCGCCGATGATCTTAGTTTCAAAACCCTCGATCGAACGCGATTGGTTCATATCGAGTGCTAAACCTTCTGGCTTACCTTCGAGAATATCTGTAAGGACGACTGTGTCGAAGATATTGTATTCAGCTAAACGAAGCGCTGTAGTTGATCCGTAGAATCCGCTTCCGACAACAGTAACTTTCTTTGCCATGTATCAAACCTCTTATAAAGTCAGTGGGCCCAGGGTTGCGGGCCGATTTAGGGCAAGCCTACAACCCGCGCGGGAGGGCTATCGCCATCGCAAAAAGTGAGATTGCAATCAGTATCGGCAAGTAGGTCGGAATAATCCCCCGATTGGATTCACTTTTACGCCCCGAAAGGACGATAACGGCCATCGCCACCGCAATCATGAGTGAGCCCACACGGATAAAAGTGAAGGCCCCAGCCGCGACGCCGACGACTAATAGCGCATATGCCGCGCCGCGAGAACCGCTCAATTCTTTTCGCATGATTCGACCACATTCTGCAACAACATGGCGCGAGTCATCGGTCCAACTCCACCCGGCATTGGCGACACATAACCTGCTACTTCGTATGCACCAGGGCAAACATCTCCATCTAAACCATCTGCAGTCCGTGATATTCCAACATCGATAAGCACTGCACCTTTCTTAATCATTGAAGCTTTTAAGAAATGTGACTGACCAATTGCCGCAACGACAATATCCGCACGTTTTGTATGGAGGGCAAGATCTTTAGTACCAGTGTGCGTGAGGGTAACTGTCGCATTTTCCTGGCGGCGTGAAAGCAAAAGCCCTAAGGGACGTCCTACAGTCAGGCCGCGGCCAATAACTACGACATCTGCACCATTAAGGTTAATTTGGTAATGGTTGAGTAGTGCAACAATTCCACGTGGTGTGCACGGAAGTGGTGCATCGTATCCAGCAACAAGTCGCCCAAGATTCATTGGATGCAGACCATCTGCATCTTTATCTGGATCAATTGCCTCAAGAATCATCTGCGTATCAATTCCACGTGGCAGGGGAAGTTGCACGATATATCCGGTGCACTCTGGCGTCTCATTAAGTTCTTTGACGGCGGCAAGCACATCGTTTTGTGACGCGGTTGCTGGAAGATCTACTCGAAAAGAAGTGATTCCAACTTCCTTGCAATCGCGATGTTTACCAGAAACATAAGAATATGAGCCAGGATCATCACCGACAAGTATCGTTCCAAGTCCTGGAACTTTTCCATCTGCTTTAAGTGCTGCGCTTCGACGCGTCAGATCTTTCTTGATTGAGGCAGCTAACGCCTTACCATCGAGAATCTCTGCGCTCATATCCTTATTCTAACGGCTTATGCGTGTGAGAAATGTCGGGTTCTGGTAAAGAACATCGCTACTCCAGCAGCCTTGGCGGCGGCAATCACATCTTCATCTCGAACACTTCCACCTGGTGCAACCACTGCAATTACACCCGCGCGCAGAAGAATTTCTAGACCATCTGCAAATGGGAAGAAGGCATCACTTGCTGCCACGGTTCCGCTGACTCGATCACCCGCTCGGTCAACTGCAAGCTTGGCGCTATCCACTCGATTGACTTGACCCATACCAATGCCAATTGATGCACCATCTTTTGCGAGAAGAATTGCATTACTTTTTACAGCGCGAACGCTACGCCAAGCAAATTCGAGATCTGCCATCACGCCAGCAGGTAGAGCATCTCCGGACACTTGCTTCCATCCCTGCGGACTATCTCCTGGTGCGTTAATCAAATCTGTCTCTTGCATCAATACCCCGCCAGAGACGGGGCGAATTTCAACTCTACTTATTTCTTGTGATGTTGATGAGAGGATACGAATTGACGGTTTCCTCGACAGAACTTCAATAGCGCCATCTTCATATCCTGGTGCAATGACAACTTCAGTAAAGATCTCTGCTAATGAGTGAGCCATCTCTAGTGAGATTGGGCGGTTAGCAGCGACGACTCCCCCAAAGGCAGATACTGGGTCACACTGATGCGCAGCCCTGTATGCCGCAGCAATAGTCTGACCAATAGCGATTCCACAGGGATTTGCATGCTTAATAATTGCAACACACGGTGCGCTGTGATCAAGGGCTGCTCGCCAAGCAGCATCTGCATCTGTGTAATTATTAAATGACATCTCTTTTCCATGGTGCTGAACTGCACCGACTATGCCTTTTGAGGAACCCTTAAAGATCGCAGCGCTCTGGTGAGGGTTTTCACCATACCGGAGTGAATTCTCACGTGAGTAGATTTGGCCAAACCAATCGGGGATCACATCTGCTGATCCAAGCCATGTTGCAATTGCAAGATCGTATTCAGCTGTTCTTCTAAAGACTTCTAGAGCTAGGTGTTGACGTTCTTCACCAGTAAAACCACCATCACTCAACGCTTTAGCTACTAGCGGATACTGCTGTGGACTACTTATCACTGCGACGCTTCCATGATTTTTTGCAGCACCGCGCAACATCGATGGTCCACCGATATCGATCTGCTCGATAGATTCTTCAAATGTTGCACCCGATGCAATTGTTTCGGCAAATGGATACAAATTAATGATGACAAGATCAAAAGGTGCAATGTCTAGATCGGCAATCGCTTTGAGATGATCAGGATTATTCTGATCAGCCAAGATTCCTGAATGAATACGAGGATGAAGAGTCTTCACCCGACCGCCCATAATCTCGGGGAAACCGGTATAGGTACTGACATCGATTACGTTGATCCCGGACTCACGTAACGTTGCAGCGGTTGATCCCGTTGAAAGGATTTCTACGCTAGCGTTCTGTAACGCGTTTCCTAATTCGATCAATCCTGTTTTGTCATAGACGCTTACTAGCGCGCGCTTGATCAACTTCTTTGTCATGATGTGGCGTTCTCTTTCATCGATAGTAGCCTGTCGATCGTCGCAACTATGAGAGATCTTTCGATAATCTTAATGCGCTCATGGAGAGATTCCTCGCTCTCCCCTGACTCAATTTCAAGACTCTCTTGAGCAATAATCTCACCGGTATCTACGCCTGCATCTATCCAATGAATTGTTGTACCTGTGTGAGTTGCGCCAGATTGCAGAGCATCGCGAACCGCATGGGCCCCAGGAAAGAGCGGCAGGAGTGACGGGTGGCTATTGATAATTGGAAAAGCCGAAGTGATGGAGTGATCCAGAATACGCATAAAGCCAGCGCTCACAATTAAATCAACGTTTAGCGTGGAAAAGAGATCATGTAGATCTTTATTCCACTGGACTCGATCGCTGGTCATAGGGTGCAGATGCACTGGCACACCGTGATTCTCGGCCCGAGTGATTACACCAGCATCAGCACGATCACTGATGAGGGCAACTACTTCACACTGTAACGTTTTCGCCTGCACTGCATCAAAAATTGCTTGCGCTAGTGTTCCACTGCCTGATGCAAGAACCACAATTTTTTTCATCTGTTAAATCCTCGCAAGCGCGGTATATTTCTGAAGGCAAGGAGACCAATAAGTAGTTCAACACCTATCGCTAACTGGAATTTCCAGATTGATACACCGACAGCGCCCATGGCTGATGTGATCAGTGCCCCACTTGCTAGATAACCTAGCGATCCAAGTGCGATCAAAACGAGGAAGAAGCTCTGCCATGCTGTTCGTGATTGGTATGAGACAGACCAGTAACCCAATAGTGCGCCAAGGGCGATGATCAGTAGCGAGAAGAGAAGCATCAAGGGCTGCGAGCTCACCGGTAACGCTGCGAGAAGTGGAAGCGCAGGGATTTGTCCAATGTCATGAGTCAGCGGTGAGAGATTTGTATCGGCCCCGACTGCAAAACCTGCACCGCTTATATAAGAAAGCGTTGCGATCGCAACATTTGGCAGATAGAGAACGTTGAGAATAAAGAGCAGTAGCGAACCAAGAAGGCCGGGTGCTAGAACGGTGGTGATGAGTGTTCCTTGGCTAAAATTAATAAAGAATGCGGTTGCATAAATAGCAAAACCAAGCGCAAGTAAAAGTGCGATAACGCGCAAGGCGAGGACAACTGGTACCGCAAAAGAAATTCGTTGCCCAGTGAGATGGCTGCTGGCAAAGGCGATAACAAATGCGAAGATGGCAGCCAGTGGCCAGACTGGTCTTACTCCCTCAGAGCCAGCGAAAAAAGCAATGAAGAATGCGATGATTGCGTAAAAGAGTGAGTAGAAGAGACGTGCACCAGTAAGATTTGAATAATCACCATCTAACTTTGCAATTGTTCGTTTGAATCCACTGCGTAGAGCCAGGATCGGGAGAATTAGTCCCGCAATTGGAAGATATGTCAGGCTGCCTGCAACGCCTGTAGGTGAAAGTGAGAGATCAAAGTGGACATGATGAGCGCCAAGCCAGATCCACATCGCAGCGCGAATCGGATCTGATGTTGTTCCCGTTGTACTACCGGCAGTTGCCCACGCAACAAGAGTGATGAAGGCAAGGGGTAATAAGAGAATGCCAGCGCTACGAAGTGCTTGTGCAAAGGTGACCGCAAGGACACGTTGCACCATCAGAAATCAGCGCCCGAGAATGGCGCGCATAAAGCGCGCTGTCTCACTAGGAGTCTGTCCAACCTTTACACCAGCTGCTTCGAGAGCATCTTTCTTAGCGATTGCAGTACCTGATGAGCCAGAAACAATTGCGCCAGCATGGCCCATTGTCTTTCCTTCAGGTGCTGTAAACCCGGCAACATAACCAACGACTGGCTTAGTTACATACTCTGCAATAAATGCTGCTGCACGCTCTTCGGCATCTCCACCGATTTCACCAATCATCACAATTGCGGTTGTCTCAGGATCATCTTGGAATGCACGAAGGCAATCAATATGAGTTGTCCCGATGACAGGATCTCCACCGATTCCAACCGCAGTACTAAATCCGATATCGCGGAGTTCATACATCATCTGATAAGTCAGGGTTCCTGATTTTGAAACTAGGCCAATAGGTCCTGCCTGTGTGATATTTGCAGGAATGATTCCTACATTTGATTTACCTGGGCTAATGAGTCCTGGGCAGTTTGGACCAATGATTTGAGTGGAGCCTTTGCTCTGCGAGTAGGTATAGAAGAAGGCTGAATCGTGAACTGGTATACCTTCAGTAATCACGACGACGAGCGGCATTGCAGCATCAACAGCATCGATTACGGCAGCCTTTGCAAACTTTGGTGGAACGAAGACAACTGATGTATTTGCTCCAGTTGCCGCCATCGCTTCTGCAACGGTGTTAAAGACTGGCAACTGATGGCCATCGATATCTACAACCTGGCCACCTTTGCCTGGTGTGACTCCACCGACAACTGCAGTGCCTGATGCCAACATACGACGAGTGTGTTTGGTTCCTTCAGAACCTGTCATACCCTGAACGATTACCTTGCTTGCTTCGTTGATAAAAATTGCCATTTACTTCGCCGCCAATTCTGCAGCGCGTGATGCTGCTCCATCCATCGTGTCGAGCTGCTCTACCAATGGGTGGTTTGCAGCGTTAAGAATCGCACGTCCTTCTTCGACGTTATTTCCATCAAGGCGAACAACAATTGGCTTTGTTGCAGTTGAGCCTAGTGTTTCAAGGGCGGCAACGATTCCGTTGGCAACAGCATCACATGCTGTAATTCCACCGAAAACGTTAACAAAGACGCTCTTTACATCTTTATCACCCAAAATAATTGATAGGCCATCTGCCATCACCTGTGCAGAGGCACCGCCTCCGATATCAAGGAAGTTAGCTGGGCGCATTCCACCAAATTTTTCACCAGCGTAAGCAACAACATCGAGCGTGCTCATCACAAGGCCCGCACCGTTTCCGATAATTCCTACCTGGCCTTCAAGTTTGACGTAGTTGAGGCCTTTCTCTTTTGCAAGTGCCTCAAGTGGATTAGTTGCGCTGTGATCAACCAAGGCTTCATGGCTTGGTTGACGGAACTCTGCATTCTCATCGAGAGTAACTTTGCCATCGAGAGCGATAACTTTGCCATCACTTGTCTTAACGAGTGGATTAACCTCAACGAGTGTTGCATCTTCTGCCGTAAATGCTTTCCACAGCGTGACAAGGACATCTGCTACTTGATCTGCAACATCTGCTGGAAATGCTGCCTGCGCGATAATTTCCTTCGCCTTAGTAAGTGAGATTCCATCGACAGCAGAAACTGGAACTTTGGCCAGTTTCTCTGGAGCGGTCTTTGCAACCTCTTCGATATCCATTCCACCGGCAACAGATGCCATGACAAGAAAAGTGCGGTTTGAACGATCGAGCAAGATGGCTAGGTAATACTCTGATTCGATTGGCGCGGCTTGAGAGATCATTACTTGATGAACTGTATGACCTTTAATATCCATTCCAAGAATTGCTACCGCTTTTTCGCGTGCATCATCTGCATTTTCAGCAAGCTTTACACCGCCTGCTTTTCCGCGACCGCCAACTTTTACCTGTGCCTTAACTACAACGCGTCCACCCATCTTTGATGCAGCGGCAAAAGCTTCATCTGCCGTAGTTGCTACTGCGCCAGCAAGAACTGGGACTCCATGTTTTTCAAAGAGATCGCGAGCCTGATATTCAAAGAGATCCACTAGATCGCTCCTTCATTGATGGGCGCTTGTATATGCGTAAAATCCACTGTGCCCATCTTAGAGCCCGCGCTAGAGCTTCTCGACCGGCGCGTAACGTAAAAGAAGGCGCTTTTGACCATAGTCTCCGAAGTCGATCGTGGCTTCTGACTTATCGCCTTCGCCAGCTACAGCCACAACTGTGCCGAGGCCGAATGTGTCATGTGACACACGCTCACCCACCGCTAAGACCATTGCACTGCTCTTCTTACCCGTGGCGCGAGGTGGTGGAGCAGATTGTGTGCGCGTTGTACGCAACGATGTAGAAGGAGTAAATGATTTACCACCTTCGTTGCGCCACTCGATGACATCAGCTGGAATCTCATCAAGGAAACGTGAGGGTGGATTGTAATTTGGTGCACCCCACGACGAACGATATTCAGCACGGGAAATATAGAGACGCTGCTGCGCGCGTGTGAGGCCAACGTATGCCAGACGACGCTCTTCTTCGATCTCATCCTTATCGTCAAATGTTCGCGAGTGCGGAAATATTCCATCTTCCATACCGGTGAGAAAGACTGTGGGGAATTCAAGACCCTTAGCGGTGTGCAAGGTCATCAAGGTAACGATTCCTCCCCGGTCTTCGACATCAGGAATTTCATCGGCATCGGCAACGAGTGCAACCTTTTCCAGAAATCCAGCAAGTGAAATTTCTTCATCTTCGGCTAACTCATCAAATGAACGCTCTTCATACTCCATTGCAACAGCTACAAGTTCTTTTAAGTTCTCTACCCGAACCTCGTCTTGCGGATCGGTACTTGCCTCAAGTTCTGTGAGCAGACCAGATTGCTCAAGGATTGCCTCGATAATCACAGAAGGTTTTGTCTTTGCCTCAACCAAGACAGCTAGTGCGCTCATCATAGATACAAATTGCACAATCGAACTTGCAGCACGAGAAGGTACTTGTTCTGCCTCAGTACAGCGGTTGAGTCCCTGCCAGAAAGTGATCTCACGAGATGCTGCGAAGAGGTCAACCTCTTCAAGTGCTCGATCACCAATGCCTCGCTTTGGAATATTGATGATTCGGCGCAGCGATATCTCGTCCTCAAGATTTGCTAGAACGCGAAGGTATGCCAGTAGATCTTTCACTTCCTTACGCTCGTAGAACCGAAGCCCACCAACGACTTTGTATGCCAGCGCCGCACGCATAAAAACTTCTTCAAAGACGCGAGATTGAGCATTGGTACGGTAGAAAATTGCTGTATCTCCTGGTTCAGAGATTCCGTTTCGCTGCAGAGATCTAATTTCGTCGCGAACAAACTCGGCTTCGTCGTGTTCAGACTCTGCAACATAGCCAACCAAGGGAGCACCCGCACCAGAATCAGACCAGAGGTTCTTCTCTTTGCGAGAAGTATTCTGTGTAATCACGGCGTTGGCGGCGGTAAGGATATTCTGGCTAGAACGATAATTCTGTTCGAGCAAGACCGTTGTGGCATTTGGATAATCAACTTCAAATTGCAGAATGTTTCTAATGGTTGCCCCACGAAAACCATAGATTGATTGGTCAGCATCGCCTACAACGCAGAGCTCTGCAGGTGGCAGGCCATCTTCGATTGACCCGGTGAGTTCTCGCACCAAAATGTACTGTGCATGATTTGTATCTTGATACTCATCAACCAAGATGTGCTTAAAGCGTGATCGCATCCGCGCCTTCGCCTCAGGAAAGCGCTGCAAAACTTTCACGGTATTGAGAATCAAATCATCAAAATCCATCGCGTTCGCTGATTCCAATCGCTTCTGATAAATGGTGTACACATCTGCAACGACAGATTCAAATTGGTTGGTGGTTGCATGAAGATAATCCTGCGGACCGATCAATTCATTTTTGGCATTAGAGATAATTGATTGAAATTGACGCGGCGGATAACGCTTAGGATCTAGGTTGAGACCCTTAGCAACAATGGTGATCAGTCGAAGTGAGTCAGCAGAGTCGTAGATACTAAATGAATTGGTAAACCCTAGGCGTTGTGCTTCAAGACGCAATAATCGAACACATGCTGAGTGAAAGGTTGAGACCCACATTGATTTAGCGATTGGCCCAACAAGATCAGCAACTCGCTCTTTCATCTCGCCGGCTGCTTTATTTGTAAATGTGATTGCAAGAATTTCATAGGGGCGAACTTTTCGAACGTCCATGAGATACGCGATTCGCCGCGTCAGAACGCGCGTCTTTCCAGAGCCTGCTCCAGCAACAACTAGAAGTGGCCCACCTGTATGAATAACGGCAGCCTGCTGCGCTGGGTTCAGACCGTCAACTAAGTGATCTGCAGGCGTTGCCATTTCGTTCATGCGCGGGAGTCTATTAGGATCGGCCAACATGGAGCCCCTTAACGATTCCGAAATTTCGCGTGTATTGGTAATCAACGCGCACCCTGATGACTCTGACTTCGGTGCAAGCGGCACAATCGCACAATGGGTCAAGGCAGGAATTCATGTTTCCTATGTCTTTTGTACTAACGGCGATCAGGGTGGCGAAGAATCTGGATTTACCAAGGAAGAGATGCCGGCAATCAGGCAACGTGAGCAAAGGGCTGCAGGGGCAGCAATCGGAGTCACTGACATTACATTTCTCAATTACGTTGATGGCCACCTTGAACCAACGTTGGCACTTCGTAAAGATTTAGTGCGACAAATTCGCATCTCGAAGCCAGATCGTATGGTCTGCCAATCACCTGAACGTAACTGGGATCGCATTGGTGCTAGCCATCCAGATCATTTAGCAGCAGGTGAGGCAGCGATACAAGCTGTTTATCCCGATGCGCGAAATCCTTTTGCATTTACAGATTTACTCGATGACGAAGGGTTACAACCTTGGAGAGTGAAGGAAGTCTGGATGATGGGCTTTGCCACACCAGATCACTTTGTTGATATCACGGATACATTTGATTTAAAGATGGCAGCCCTTCATAGCCACGCGTCACAAACTAGCCATAATCCAGAGCTAGAAAATATGGTCCGCGAGTGGGGTCAGCGCAATGCTGGCCTTGGCGGATTACCTGATGGACGTATCGCTGAAGCTTTTAAAATCGTTCACACAAATTAATTGCTACCGCGCTGAGGCACTTTCAATAACAACGAGTTGCACAGGAAAACCATCACCTACGTAATAGGCCTGTCCATCCGATTCAACTTTATAGGCGCCTACTTCGGCGATCTTCTTGAGTAGATCCAAACCTGATGTAATGCGACCAAAGATTGTGTAGTCAGGACCGAGCTGAGTATCTGCATAGACTAAAAAGAATTGACTGCCGTTGGTGCCTTCTCCATTTGGACCTTTGCCACTATTGGCCATAGCAAGTGTGCCTGCTGGGTAATTCTTTGCTCCTGCCTTAGGAAGGTTTTCATTTGCATATCCCTTCCAGCCGCCAGGACTTCCAGCACCCTGTGCCGTTGGATCTCCACATTGCAGAACATAGATACCTTCAGTTGTCAGGCGATGACAGATGACACCGTTGTAATACTTTTTATTTGCAAGAGTGGTGATATTTGTTGTTGTCTGTGGTGCTTCTCTAGTAAGCAAGGTAGCTGTGATGTTTCCACAATTAGTCCGCAAAGTTAGAGTCTTTGGAATCTTCTTTAGTGGCGTCATTGGTTGCTTGAGAGTTGCTGGTACTCGTGGTTTCGCTGTTGATTTTTTACATGAAGCCACTGATGTTGGACGCTCTGCTGCCTGCACGCTCACTAGCGATATTGCAGTGAGCAAGGTAGCGATAAGAAGTGTCGGTACTAGTTTTTGCATGGCTTATTCCCACTCGATCGTTGCTGGCGGCTTAGATGTTACATCTAGAACCACGCGGTTTACTCCTTGAACTTCATTTGTAATTCGCGTGGAAATCTTTTCTAATACCTCATATGGAATGCGTGACCAATCTGCTGTCATGGCATCTTCACTTGAAACAGGGCGTAAAACAATTGGGTGGCCATAAGTGCGACCATCGCCCTGTACGCCAACGCTACGAACATCGGCTAGTAGCACTACTGGGCATTGCCAGATTGTTCGATCAAGGCCAGCGGCCTTGAGTTCTGCGCGAGCAATCACATCGGCCTTACGTAAGAGTTCTAGGCGATCAAGGGTGACCTCGCCAATAATGCGAATACCTAAACCAGGACCAGGAAACGGTTGGCGCCAGATGATTTCTTCTGGCAATCCAAGTTCAAGGCCTACCTGACGGACTTCATCTTTAAAGAGTGTGCGTAGTGGCTCGATTAATGAGAATTTCAAATCATCTGGCAGACCACCAACATTGTGATGAGATTTGATATTGGCAGTTCCTGATCCCCCACCGGATTCAACAACATCTGGATAGAGAGTTCCTTGCACTAAGAATTCAACATCTCCCCCGGCTGCGATATCTCGTGCCGCTTTTTCAAATGATCGGATAAATTCACGACCGATGATTTTTCTCTTCTCTTCCGGATCAGTGACACCTTTAAGCGCACTTAAGAATTGATCAACGGCATCTACAACAACAAGTTGCACCCCAGTCGATGCGACAAAGTCACGTTGAACTTGCTCAGATTCACCACTGCGCAAAAGTCCATGATCGACAAAGACACAGGTCAGCTGATCTCCAACCGCCTTTTGAATAATTGCAGCAGCAACTGCTGAATCAACCCCGCCTGAGAGTCCGCAGATAACCCGCTTTGCACCGATTGCGGTACGCGCCTTTTCAATTTCAACTGATGCAATATTTGAAGTTGTCCACGTAGCAGGACACTGAGCAATGTTTATGAGCCAGTTTTTTAGAATTGCTTGACCGTGTTCTGAGTGAAGAACCTCCGGATGAAATTGCACCCCTGCCAATAAACCCGACTCATTTTCAAATGCTGCGATACCAGTATCTGCTGTCGACGCGCTCACGCTAAAGCCTGCCGGGGCTTGGGTGACGGCATCACCATGTGACATCCAGACTTTCTGTGCTTCTGGAAGAGATGAGAAAACTTTTGATGCAGTGACTGCAGCAAGATCAGTTCGACCGTATTCAGATTTACCAGTCTGGGTAACAACGCCACCTAAACCTTGTGCCATCACTTGGAATCCATAACAAATTCCAAAGAGAGGAATTCCTAGAGAAAGAATAGAAGTATCAAATGCTGGTGCGCTCTCGGCGTAGACACTTGATGGACCGCCCGAAAGAATGATTGCTGAAGGGTTTTTCGCCAGAACTTCAGCCGATGTAATTGAATGTGGAACTAACTCAGAATAAACATGTGCCTCGCGAACTCGACGCGCAATCAATTGGGCGTATTGAGCACCGAAATCGACGACTAGAACGCCACCGGAAGTGACGTTACTTGCCATGGCTAATAAGCACCTCTACGCGCTGGAATGATTTCACATCTGAATATCCACACGTTGCCATTGAGCGACGAAGTGCACCAAATAAATTCATTGAACCATCGGCGCTATGTGATGGTCCGAGCAAGATCTCTCTCAGTGAACCAACTGTGCCAACATTGACGCGTTCACCTCGTGGAAGTTGGCTGTGATGGGCCTCTGATCCCCAGTGCCAACCAAGTCCTGGTGCTTGGCTCGCCTTTGCAAGTGGTGAACCCATCATGACCGCATCGGCTCCCATTGCAATCGCCTTTGCGATATCGCCAGAGCGACCCACTGCACCATCTGCAATTACGTGAACATAACGTCCACCAGATTCATCCAGGTATTCACGTCGCGCTGCAGCAACTTCTGCAACAGCAGATGCCATAGGAACTTCAATACCTAAAACTTTGCGAGTGGTGTGTGCGGCTCCGCCACCGAAACCAACCAAGACTCCTGCTGCCCCGGCACGCATGAGATGCAGAGCACCTGTTGTGGTCGCAACCCCGCCAACGATGACAGGGACATCGAGTTCATAGATAAATTTTTTTAAGTTCAGTTCATCGCGTTCTGATGCAACGTGCTCTGCCGAGACTGTTGTTCCACGAATAACGAAGATATCAACTCCGGCTGAGATCACCGCCTTATGGAATTCTGCGGTGCGCGCTGGCGAAAGTGATGCCGCCACTGTGACACCTGCATCGCGAATGGTTTTGATTCTCTCTTTAATCAATTCTGGGCGAATCGGGGCGCTATAAATTTCTTGCATGCGACGGGTTGCATGCTTATCCGGCATGGATGCAATCTCACCCAGAGGAATTCGTGGATCCTCATAGCGCGTCCACAAACCTTCAAGGTTGAGCACTCCGAGTCCACCTAAGCGACCGATCTCAATTGCTGTTTCAGGAGATACAACAGAGTCCATCGGTGCTGCCAACATCGGTAGATCAAATTTGTAGGCATCTATCTGCCATGTGGTTGAAACTTCTTCTGGGTCACGAGTACGACGACTTGGCACAATGGCAATATCGTCAAAAGAGTAAGCCTGGCGAGCTCGTTTTCCTGGGGCGATTTCGATATCCATGAGTGCTCTCCTTACTTAGCCTTCGAATAATTAGGTGCATCGGCTACATGGAGCACATCATGAGGATGGCTCTCTTGTAGCCCGGCTGCAGTAATTTGAATCAGGTGTCCATCCCGGCGCAACGTTTGCACATCTGGAGCCCCGGCATATCCCATACCGCTTCGCAATCCGCCAACAAGTTGGTGGACAACCTCTGCGACGCTGCCGCGATAGGCAACCTTTCCTTCTATTCCTTCAGGAACTAATTTATCTTCGCTTAAAACATCATCTTGCATGTAGCGATCTTTTGAATACGACTTTTGCTCGCCGCGAGATTGCATCGCACCGAGTGAACCCATACCGCGATACGCCTTGTATTTACGGCCATCAATTTCAATAAGCTCGCCAGGTGATTCATCACATCCAGCTAATAGTGAACCAAGCATTACAGAGTGTGCGCCAGCAACAATTGCTTTTACGATGTCACCTGAATATTGCAATCCACCGTCAGCGATTAAGGGAATGCCCGCTTTGTTACACGCCTTGGCTGCTTCCATGATTGCTGTCACTTGCGGAACACCTACACCTGCAACAACGCGAGTTGTACAAATTGATCCTGGACCAACGCCAACTTTAACCGCATCTGCCCCTGCATTGATAAGCGCTTGCGCGCCCGCACGTGTTGCAACATTTCCGCCAATAACTTCAGTAACCGATGAAAACTTTTTAATGCGTTCGATCGCCTCTAGCACTGCGCGATGATGTCCGTGTGCTGTATCAACGACAACAACATCCACACCGACTTCGATCAGCGCTTGAGCGCGTGCAAATCCATCATCTCCGACACCAACTGCAGCCCCTGCAAGACCAACATTTTTAACTAACTTCACATGAGTAACTTGATCTTCAATTGAAAAATTTCGGTGAATGATTCCGATGCCACCAGCCTTTGCCATCGCAATTCCCATGGCCGATTCAGTCACAGTATCCATCGCAGAAGATGCCAGCGGAACAGCCAGGGAAATGTTTCGAGTAAGCCAGGTAGATGTATTTACTTCACTGGGAACAACATCGGATGCATCAGGCAGAAGGAGTACATCGTCATAGGTCAGCCCCAACATGGTGACCTTGTCGTGCTCGCTCATAGGCGCTCCTCACTGGTGAGTGAGGGGAAAGTCTATCGGTGCGTTTAAGCCCCTATCGCCAGCGTAATTTCATCGACAGCCTCGCTCAATGAGGCTACAGAGCGAGCGCCAGCACCGGACTTTTCATCCCAGCCTGGGCCACCGAGAACTATCCGTGGGGCGGGGCGAACTTTTGGCAATTCAGTGATGAATTGTGACTTGGCATGGACAGGCATTTGAGCCCACAAGAAGATGGCAGGGGGTGCAAAGCGACTCACCATTGCAGAGAGTGCTTCGATCGGAGTTCGCGCACCAAGAAATTGTGTCTCAATTCCTCGTTCAGCCAACGCTGCCGCTAGTGCATGTAGTGCCAGTGAATGCATTTCTTCGCCAACGGATGCAAGTAAGACAGGGCGTGCATTTGTTGGTGCAATAATTTCAGCTGCCGATTCGCGCAGCACACGTTTTAGTATTTCAGTGAGCATGTGTTCAATCTCAACACCAGTACCAGTTCTTGCCCACTCACTTCCAACCTCTACGAGTACCGGGACAAAAACATCTTGCCAGGCACTGATAATTCCATTTTCGGCAATCTCGTTGCGCAACATCGTTTCAACAAAGAGTGAGTCCAGAGCATTCACTGCGTTAAGAATTGCATCGATAGTTTCATCGCATTCGCGACAGAGAGAGATCATCTCTTCGATCACAACAGCGCCCTCATGGCTACGTGCCTGCTCGGCAGCATCTGCCGGTGAAACACCTGCGCTAATCAAGCGACGCATCAGCATCAATTTAGAAAGATCGCCTGGACAATATTTACGGTGCGAACCCACTTCGTGCGCCTGGGGGCCAATGCCATATCTGCGAGCCCAGGTGCGAAGAGTTGCCGGGGCAACACCAATCCTGCGAGCCACTGCCGCCACGCTCAGGAGCTCTCCTGTAGCCGATGGCGGCTGCTCTGCTGGGCTCATGGGGTAATCGTGGCGTGAAGTGGCACATCTCACCACTTGAAAACACGCTCAGAGGGCAATTTTTTACCCCCTGAAGCAACTTTGGCGCGATAGATACTTGAACAACCTATGAAACGGTTGTATGGTTGGTCAACACGAGGAACGAATAGGAGTAAAGAGATGGCTGAGATTTCACGCTTACCGATTCCTGTAATGGAAGAGTGGGAATGGCAGTATCAAGGCGCTTGTCGCGATCTTGATCCTGAGATGTTCTTCCATCCCGATGGAGAGCGCGGCCCACGCCGGCGCAATCGCGAAAATGCAGCGAAGGCGGTCTGCGCAAGCTGTCCCGTTATCGCTGCCTGCCGCGCCCATGCCCTAGCCGTGCAAGAGCCGTATGGAATTTGGGGAGGTCTTTCAGAAGATGATCGCACCGCAATCCTCGAGCGCCAAGGTGTCACACCGCTAACAATCCCGGCATCTATCGTTGCCGAAACATCAGTTTCACACGCAAGTTAAATTTTAAAATCCTCCGTAAGACGAGAAAACCCCCGCGAATTCATCGCGGGGGTTTTCTCGTTAGTGCATTTTTAATCAACTAGTGGCTGAATTTATGAGCCACTTGTGAACTAGTGGCTGTGTCCACCAGGTCCGTGTGAGTGGCCGTGGCCACCTGCTGATGGTTCTTCATCGGCTGGGCGCTCGTAGACGAGTGCTTCAGTGGTGATGAACATTGCAGCAATTGATGCTGCGTTAGCAAGTGCTGAACGAGTCACCTTTACTGGATCAATCACGCCATCTTTTGCAAGATCGCCATAGACATCAGTTGCCGCGTTAAAGCCTTCATTGACCTTAAGCGCGCGCACCTTTGCAACTACGACATAGCCTTCAAGGCCAGCGTTTTCGGCGATCCAACGAAGTGGCTCATCGCATGCCTTGCGAACAAGACGCACGCCGACTGCCTTATCTCCGGTGAATCCGAGGTCACCTTCGAGAGTATCTGCTGCATGCACAAGTGCCGCGCCGCCTCCGATAACGATGCCTTCTTCAACTGCCGCACGGGTAGCTGAGATTGCATCCTCTAGGCGAAGCTTCTTCTCTTTAAGTTCAACTTCAGTGTGTGCACCGACTTTGATGACGCAGACGCCACCTGAAAGCTTTGCAACACGCTCTTGCAACTTCTCTTTATCCCAATCGGAATCAGATGCCGCAATCTCGTTACGGATCTCAGTGGTGCGAGCAACAACTGCTGCCTTATCCCCTGCTCCATCAACGATGGTTGTTGCATCCTTTGTAATAACAATGCGGCGAGCGCGACCAAGATCTGTCAGCGCAACCTGTTCAAGTTTCATTCCGATCTCGCTAGATACAACCTGTCCACCGGTCAAGATTGCAATATCTTGCAACATTGCCTTGCGACGATCTCCAAAGCCAGGTGCCTTAACAGCTGCTGAAGTGAAAACTCCGCGCATACGGTTTACAACAAGTGTAGAAAGCGCTTCGCCTTCAACATCTTCTGCGATGATCAACAGTGGCTTACCTGCCTGTGAGACCTTTTCCAAGATTGGAAGAAGTTCAGCCAGTGATGAAATTTTGTTGGCAGAGATCAAGATGTAGGCATCATCTAATACTGATTCCATACGATCTTGGTCTGTCACAAAGTACGGTGAAATGTAGCCCTTATCGAACTGCATACCTTCTGTGAATTCGAGTTCAACAGATGCTGTTGATGCTTCTTCTACAGTGATAACGCCATCTTTTCCGACCTTATCCATCGCCTCTGCGATGAGATCTCCGATGGTGCGATCCTTGGCAGAAATTGTTGCAACATCTGCAATCTGTGCGCGATCCTTCACCGCGATTGCGATCTCGTGAAGCTTCTTCGAAACGGCTTCAACGGCCGCTTCGATTCCAAGCTTGAGATCCATTGGCTGAGCACCGGCAGCAAGGTTACGAAGACCTTCCTTAACCATTGCTTGCGCCAAGACGGTCGCTGTTGTTGTTCCATCGCCTGCAACATCATTTGTCTTTGTTGCAACTTCCTTAACAAGCTGTGCGCCCATGTTCTCGGCAGGATCTGAAAGTTCAATCTCTTTTGCGATGGTGACACCGTCGTTGGTGATAACGGGTGCGCCAAATGATTTAGCGATCACAACGTTACGTCCCTTAGGACCGAGTGTTACTTTGACTGTGTCGGCAAGGATGTTGACGCCACGTTCCATCGCACGACGAGCATGCTCATCGAAATCTAGAATTTTTCCCATCGCTTAGCGCTCGATAACTGCGAGAACGTCGCGGGCTGAGAGAACGAGGTACTCGTCGTTGTTGTACTTGACTTCGGTTCCGCCGTACTTGCTATACAGAACGACATCGCCAACCTTGACATCCATTGGAACGCGCACGCCATCATCAAAGCGGCCTGGGCCAACTGCAAGGACTACGCCTTCTTGTGGCTTCTCTTTGGCGGTATCTGGGATAACCAAACCTGATGCTGTGGTGGTCTCAGCCTCGTTGGTCTTTACAACGATGCGGTCTTCAAGTGGCTTAATGGCAACGGCCATGGTCTTACTCCTTTTGCTATTAGCAGTGTGAGGTTGAGAGTGCTAACGCTAAGACTAGGCAAGGGATCGACGACTCGCAAATCGAGAAGGGGTTCCGCCGGCAAATCCAGAGCTAGAGGCTGATCGCCTCAACTGGCATCGATGAGCTGGCATCAAAGGCCAACGGGCTTGCTGGGCGCCCTGATAGGACCATCAGTGAGCCGAGAGAGGCCACCATCGCCCCGTTATCGGTACATAGGGCGGGTTCTGGGATGGCCAGTGCGATCTTGGCGCGCTCGCAGCGCTGCTCGGCCACCGCCCGAAGCCGTGAATTGGCGGCGACGCCACCTGCGATCACCAGGCGATCGATCCCGCTTTCTTGGCAGGCACGTACTGCTTTCTGCAGAAGAACATCAACGACTGCTTCTTGGAAAGATGCTGCAACATCGGCCTTTGCATAGTGCGGTGTGCTTTCAAGATATCTCGCAACTGCAGTCTTAAGACCCGAGAATGAGAAATCATACGGTCTGGACTTCCAATCTTCACTTGTTGCCAGCCCTCGTGGAAAATCAATGGCAGATGAATTGCCATCTCGTGAAATGCGATCAATGGCAGGCCCTCCAGGAAAACCTAGATCCAAAATGCGTGCAATTTTGTCGAAGGCCTCCCCTGCCGCGTCATCCATCGTCGCACCAAGTTTTGAAATCGAGTGCGTGATGTCATCAATTTTGAGAAGTGATGAATGTCCACCACTGACCAACAAAGCGATGGTGGGTTCGACCGGATTGCCATGAGTTAAGTAATCAACGCTAATGTGCGCAGCCAAATGATTAACGCCATAAATTGGTCGACCAAGGCCAAGTGCTAGCCCGGCAGCAGTTGATGTTCCAACGAGCAGGGCACCAATAAGTCCTGGCCCTGCAGTTACGGCAACTGCATCAATATCGCGAAGTGTGACACCAGCATCAGCCAACGCTTGCTTAAGTGCTGGTTGGATCGCCTCTAAGTGAGCTCTGCTTGCAATCTCAGGCACGACGCCGCCAAAGCGAGCATGCTCTGCAACACTTGATGCAATCACATTTGCCAACAACGTACGTCCGGCAACGATTCCAATCGCCGTTTCATCACACGATGTCTCGATTCCAAGAACTAGCGGACCCCTCATGTGAGCACCTTGGACATCACCAGAGCATCAATGCCCACCCCGTAATAATCAGGGCGTAGCGAAATGATCTCAAAGCCCTCAGAGATATAGAGCGCCTGTGCCGGTTGATTATTCTTTTCAACTTCGAGAAAAATCTGTGGTGAATTCTTTGTATAGGCCCAATCAATAAGGGATGTCAGCATGTGACGGGCAATACCGCGCAGGCGAAGTTCTGGAATAACAGCGATCGTTAAAATATCTGTATCAGCCCCATCAGCTGCACAGAGCGCCCCCGCCCAGCCAACAATCTGATGCTGGGCATCACAGGCAACTAAATAATGGCGAGTAATTCCGTTATTAGAAACCTCTTCTTTAAATTGCCCCATAGACCAGGGATCATCTTTGAAGATCTCCTTCTCAAGGGAAGCGACAACAGGAATATCGAGTGCGATCATAGCGCGGTATGTAATCATGATGGTCGATCCGCGGTTGCAACTGCATCAGGTCTACGTAAATAAAATGGCTCGCTCACATTTTGTGATTCTGAGAGTTGAACTAAGCGCAGTACATCGGGATAGAGATCAATGATGTAATCAGCAACATCTACTGGGAAATTAACGGAAGGACCTTCAACCCGCACACCATTGTCGTACTTGGCCCAGTAAATCTCTTTCCGGCGAGCATCAATTGCAACGGTGTACGAACTTTGTGCAACAACAATCGCATCGAGTGAACAAATACCAATCACCTCAATATTGCGCGCTGCAGCAAAGGCTCGAGCAAATGAAATACCAACACGTAATCCAGTAAATGGCCCTGGTCCCATTCCAACAACAACGCGATCTGGGTTCATACCCGCTGCCAACGCTTGCTTTGCAAGCAGGGCTACGGCGTTGCCGTGATCGGTTGCACCATCGTGAAATCCTTGCCACATAATCTCTTCATCTTTAACGAGGCCGACAATTGTGCGAGATGTGGATGTATCGATAACCAGTGTGGTGCTCAAAACTCAACACCATCCCATCTAGAACCTATGGCAGAGATTGTGACAATCCGTTCTTCGCTACCTCTATCTATCGTGGTTCGATCTATGGTGATCTCAATTCGATCATCACTTAACCGTGCAGATTCAGCCCCACCCCACTCGATCACTGTTAATCCATTTTCGCGTGCCGTATCAAGATCAAGGTCATCAAGGTATGCCGCAGCATTTCCCGCTTCAAGTAGACGATAAACATCAACATGAATCAGCGGAATCACACCGTCATGAATTCGCGAGATAACAAAGGTGGGCGATGTGACATCACTGATGCCGAGTGTCTTACCAACACCTTGGACAAAGATTGTTTTTCCGGCACCTAGTGGGCCATTGAGGAGTATGAGATCACCTGGGCGAGCGTGCCGTGCAACTCTTTCACCGAGTGCGGCCATCGCATCTGCATCGGCGATGCGATATGTAGTGCGCAGTTGATTACTCATAATAGAAGGGTAGTAGATGACGAAAGGCCCTGGTTTCCCAGGGCCTTTCGTATTCAATCTATTTCAAGTTATCCGAGCGCCTTAAATGTTGGTACGCGGAACTTGTTGTCATATGACAAGCCAACCTTACGAGCGGTGGTTGTTAACTTGCCACCCGTTGGGAACTTGCCATTAGTTAGTGTTGCAGTCATGAGATCGGCTGCTGCCAACCACTGAGCTGCTGTGAAGAGGCAGTGTCCTGTTCCGGCACCTGCTGGTGCTGAGAGATCAGGTGAACCTGTTGCAGTGAACTTGGAGTACTTAGGGGCAGTCTTTGCCCAGAGAGTTACCAAGTTATTTGTAGGAGCCACATATGAACGTGTCTTCTTCGCATCTGCCATCGCTTTCATCTTCTCAGCAGTAAATTGCTCAGCGTAGGTATCGATGTACCACTGGACTACTGAAGCTGGGGTGTATTCATCTGATTCAGCCTGAACAATCAGGGTTGGTTTTGTGATCTTTCCGCTAAGCCCGATAACTCCCGGAACCTTTGCAACTGCTGCTGCATCTGCAGTCTCACGTGGAGTGGCAGCGAGCGCGCCGATGATGGCTGCAACTGCGTTGTTTCCACTGAGTGCGAAGGAATAGATATCAGCGTCCGCTGCAACGCGTGCTGCGTAATCGGTCTTTGTATTGTCGTAGACCTTTCCTCCAGTAAGCAATTCACCATCTGCGATGAGGAGTGTGCCTGCAACACCGATGGTTCCCATGTTCTGCAAGACTGCAACAGCTGGTGCGATTGCAAGTGGGTAAGTCTCAGCAGTTGCAGCTGAAGGAGCAGAAACTCCATCAACGTTCTTGCTTCGAGTTGGAATTCCAGCCATAAGTCCCACTGTCAGCAACGCTGAACGTGATGGGATACCAGCAGCCTCTAGCGCCTTACCTGCAGGGCTTGCTGTATCTGGCCATGCACCTGTTGTAAGACCGGCAGATAACTTGCCTAATACGACAAGTACCTTACCGATATTTGCGAGTTGCTCTTGTTGACGAATAATTGGATCTGTGGAATATCCACCGACCTTGATTGTTGGATCAAAGAGAGCCTTAAAGCCGTAGAGAGCATCGCCAAAATACGCCATCAAGGCATCTTGTGGATTTGCTGCGGGGCAACCAAGAATGACGCCATCGACGAGTTCTGGGTTCTTCTCAGCAAGCATCTGTGAATGAAGTGCACCCAAAGATGCGCCCCACGCGATCACTGACTTGGTTGTTGGGAATTTAGTTTTGAATGTTGCGATTAGTTCCTTATTTGCAGTAAGCGCCTCAGGAGCATTGACACCCTGGCGAGAGAAGCCAGAGCCTGCAACACCATATCCGGCAGCGACTAACTTATTAATCACGCTGAGATCTCCAGATGCAGCGCCAGGTGCTGGCTCTGCAGCATTGGTGATGGTGTAAGGACCGACAGGAGCAAGTGTTGCTGGAATATTGATCGCTGGGCGAATTCCATGGGACCAGATGAAGACAGTTCCATTGAAGTTAGCGGGTGCAATAAATGTGTATGGAGCGCCGTCTGCACCAACGCCTGCGCATTGAGTAACAAAGTTTGCTGTTGCACACTGTGGCGCAGCTTGCGCTGCAGTTGGTGCGCCGACCATAACTGTTCCAGCAATTGCTGTAACAGCAAGTACTGAGACGAAACGTGATTTAAATGAGATTTTCATTAGTTAGGTAGTCCCTTCGCAGGCATTGCTGGACGCTTGTATGTTGATTCAACAACAGGTCCATTACCTGAATCAGTTGTATAGACGGTGTACTTGCCACCATCTGCGGTGAGTGCACCTGTTGGTCCATATGTTCCAATCCAGTACCCGGTAGCACCAACATGTGATGTTGTTGAGTATCCGAGTGGAGTAAGGAATGGATTAGCAAAGGTTGAACCCTTTGTCTCGATTGTATTGATCAAGCCCTTGCGAGTGAGATTCTTACCAGCGGCCTTGATTGCCTGAACTGCAAGGAATGCGTTCGACATACCTGCAACAACGTTATTGTCGAAGGTCTGTGTTGGCTGAGCTGCTGCATAGATTGTCTGGAAGAGCTTGATGTACTCATCGGAAGAATCTGATGGTGCTGGTGCAAATGAGAGACCCTTTGCTCCGTTGAGAAGACCAACAAGGCCACGGTTTGTTGCAGCGATAGTAGTTGCATCGCCACCGACTGAGCCGAGAACGAACTGAGTCTTTCCAACCCAACCTGCAGCAAATGCGTTACCAAGAAGTGCTGTTGTTGCTGATGAGACTCCAAAGACGACCGTCACATCTGGAGCAGCAGTTCTTAGCTTTGAAATCCAGCCAGCACCTGTTGCAGGAAGAGCCTGTGAACCTGATGCGTATGGAATAAGTGTGTCAAATTTGAGTCCTGCAGTTTTGAATCCTGCGAGTGCGTCACGACCAAAGTCATCATCCTGATAGATGAGTGCTAGCTTCTTGCCTGCGTACTTATCCTTGATGAACTGAGCCATAATCTTTGCTTCCATCTGATATGAAGGCAAGATTGAGAAAGTTGTTGGATACGCCTTCTTATCGGCAAATCCGCTCCACCCTGTATTTACAAAAAGTGATGGGATTCCGCGTTTTGAAAGCTGAGTTGAAGAGGTAAGCGCCTTTGTGCTCGCTGTTCCAAGTGTTCCCACGAGTGCGAAGACTCTGTCGCGAAGAATGAGTTCGTTCGCGCGTGCCACAGCAGTTGCTGGGATGTACTGGTCATCCTTGACGACCAATGAGATCTTACGGCCGTTTACTCCACCATTTGCGTTGACATAGTCGAAGTAAGCCTTCATCGCACCAGGGATCTTGTTATATCCAGGAGATGCAATACCGGTCATTGGGAGTGTGATACCCAACTTGATTGTTGTTGCTGTGAGGCCTGGTTCGTTGCTGCGTGGGTTATACGCCTGCGCGGGCACAGTTGTAACTGTGAGCGCTGCGATTGCGATTACCGCAGAAGCGCTTACGAGCTTCCGACGATTCATTGTGATCATCTTTTTCCTTCCATCGAGGGCCCTTGCGGGATTTTTTTACTTACTTCTTTACTTCTTCTCCGTTTTACTACTTCTTGGTTGACCAAGTCTTACTGCCTACACGGAGTGTTAACTCAACTGGACTGTGCGAAGCTTTGCCGCTCTTCGCACGCTTTGCATGTCGTGCATGCATCTGTTCAACCGGGCCATTTGGCGACAGTAGAACGGTCAAGATGAGTAATCCACTCACCAGTAAGCCCGGCAAGTTCGTGATGATCGTCTCTGAGCCGCCGTAGCGATTGGCTATCGCTAACGCGATCTCTGGGATGGCCACCAGAATCACTGCCCCAATCATGACGCCTCCGAGGGTAGTTACGCCAGCGAGGACTGCGCCTGTCGCCAAAGAAAAGGAGAGGAGAAGGGGGTAAACGCCCGGTGAAACCAGGCTAATTGTCATTCCCAACAGCGCTCCCGCGAGGCCAGCCAGCCCAGCGCTGATGGTGAAGGCTAGAACTTTGTTACGTCCAACATGAATACCCGCCAGCTCGGCAGCGACATCGTTACTACGAACAGCGCGCCAGCTTCGACCATAACGTGAATTCAATACATGTCGCAACCAATACATTGCAATCAACGCTGCTGACCAACTGATCCAGAAATACCATTTATATTGAGTGAAATCTTCACCGAGTGATGCAGGTGGAAATCCGATATCAAATGAGAGACCTTGCTCGCCACCAAAAATTGAGAATTGGTTTGCAATAGATGGAAGACCGATTGCAAGTGCCAGCGTTGTACCTGCAAGGTACGGGCCACTTAATCTCGCTGCCGCTAAACCTAAAAGTGCGCCACCAACTGCAGCAGCAAGAACCGCAACAACGAAGGTGAGCCAGACAGGAGCGTTGTAATGAATGCGAAGTAACGCTGCGGCATATGCACCGATAGCCATAAGTGCACCGTGACCAAGCGATACTTGACCAGAATATCCGGTGAGAAGAATCAGAGATGCAATTGCAATAACAAAGATACCAACCGTTGCACCTTGATAGACAAGTAATTCATCTAGTCGATTGCTAATCAAGTAAAGAACAACGCCAAAGAATATGAAGGTGATGAGTGGATGTTTTTTAAGCACGGCGACCTGCCTTTGAACCCAAGAAACCCTGAGGGCGAAGAATGAGAACTGCAAGCAGGAGTATGAAGGCGACGATAAATACCAAGGTGCCACTGATATAAATCTGGACAAAGGCTAGGACTAATCCAAGAATCACTGCACCAAGAACCGCGCCGGGTAAAGATTCAAGTCCACCGATTACCGCTGCAATAAATCCAAAGACGAGAAGCAAACTAAACTCAAGTGATTCAGGTGTTAGGCCACCTGTTCCATTAACCGTCTGCAAAATTCCCGCAGCAGCCCCTGCTGCACCTGCAATCGCCCACCCCAATGTACGAATTCCCGAAACTCGGATTCCAGAAAGTTGTGCGATTTCTGGCGCGTAGGCAGATGCTCGTAGCGCTAGGCCAATATTGGTTTTTTGGAAAACAATGGTGACAACAAGCAAGAGAGCGACAACGAAACAAATAACGAAGAGACCCATCGGACCAATAAATAAGGTGGTGTCACCAAATTTATAACCAACTTTGGAGAGCGGGGCTTGGAGCTGAACATCTCCATGCCCCCAGATGAATCCGATGACCGCACGAATAACCCCAAGAAGTCCAAGGGTTGCAATGATCGGTGCAATTGCCGCAATCGGACCTTGATTACTGTGCTTAAGAAGTGTGCGCATCAAGAAGAATTCAATGAATGCGCTGAAAGCTGCACCGAGAAGCATTGCAAGTGGGAGTGCTATCCAGAAATTTCCTGTGCGTGAAACAAGTTCATATCCAATGTATGCAGAGAGAAGAGCCATACCGGCTTGCGCAAAGTTCACAACGCGGGTGGAGCGCCAGACTAAAACCATAGATATTGCCATCAGCGCATAGATAGATGCAGCGCTTATTCCAATTAAGAACATATCTAGAAATTGACTCATGGCGCGCCCCCTAGAATCCCAAGTAAGCAGTACGAACTGCTGGGTCGGCAATGAGGTCAGATGCTCTACCCCATGCTGCGATTGTTCCTAGATTGAGCACAACACCAAAGTCTGCAATCCTTAAGGCGCCCATTGCGTTCTGTTCCACAAGAACGACTGTGACACCCATTGAATCAACGATGTGACGAATTGATTGAAAAATCTGCTCTATAACAAGTGGTGCAAGCCCAAGAGACGGTTCATCGAGAAGTAAGAGTTGTGGGCGTGCCATATATGCACGGCTAATTGCCAGCATCTGCCGCTCTCCACCAGAGAGTGTGTCGGCTTGTTGTTCGCGCCGCTCATGCAAGCGCGGGAAGAGTTCAAAGACTTCAGCCTTACTCTTCTTCGCCTCAGTAGGGTTACGGCGCCAGAGCGCACCTAAATCTAGATTCTCTTCGACAGATAATTGTGCAACCACTGATTTTCCTTCAGATACATGGGAAACACCCTGGCGCACGTGGTGCTCTGGTTTGCCATGCAAAAGATTGTGATCATTCCAAGTCGCACTTCCACTATCAGCAGATTTAAGTCCGGAGAGAGTACGCATCAGCGTTGTCTTGCCAGCGCCATTTGAACCAATAACCGCTGTGAGTCCACCTTTTTCAACGGAAAATGAAACGTTATCTAGCGCTCGGATTGCACCATGAGAAACGGTGAGGCCGTTAATTTTTAACATTACGCCACACCCGTTCCGAGATAGGCAGCAATCACTGCCGGATCACGTCGCACGGTTTCTGCGCTACCGCTAGCAATGACCTCGCCAAAATTAAGCACATAGAGTTCATCGCAGACGCTCATCACAACATCCATATGGTGCTCGACGATCAAAATTGACATCTCAGAGCGGAGATTGCGAATCAAGCCATTCATCCACTCAATATCTTGTGCTCCAAGTCCACCAGCTGGCTCATCGAGCATTAATATCTTTGGTTCGCTGACGAGTGCGCGAGCAATTGCGACTCGTTTTGTGTCAGGGTATGAGAGCGCATCTGCGCGCTTATCTGCAAGGCTTCCTGAGTAGACACGTTCGAGCGCCCATTGAGCACGCCCACGCAGCTCTTCCTCGTCACGTTTATTTCGTCCAAACCCGGCAGAGATCAGACCAGTCTTTGCAAACTTTTGCGCACCGATCATGACATTTTCGGCAACTGTAAGATCTGGAAAGAGACCAACTCCTTGAAGTGTTCGCGAAATTCCTAGCGAAGTAAGTTCATGAGTTGCAGGCCAATCATGTGACTTACCATTTAAAGTAAGTTTTCCTGACGTTGGCTCAACGATTCCACAAATGGCATTGAAAAGCGTTGTCTTGCCTGCACCATTGGGGCCAATAAGGCCTACGACTTGATTGCTTTCAAGATTGAGAAAGACATCATCAAGTGCGGTGAGACCACCAAATTTAACTGTGAGGTTAGAGATGGAGAGGAGTGAATCCTTGCTCATCTACTCCCCCTACTCTCTATCTGGCGTTTGCGATCGGTAGATTCTAGGCACTCGGGGGCCAATTCGTGTAACTATCTCGTAATTAATTGAGCCTGACGCGTTGCCCCAATCCTCAGCCGTATAACCCCCTGCGATGCCATCTCCAAATATTTCAACCCAATCTCCTGAAATCGCCGCAGAGTCAGGGCCTAAGTCAACGACAAATTGATCCATCGATACTCGTCCAATGATTGGCGCGCGTTTGCCATGGACAAATATTCCAGCACCTTGTGCAATGCGTGGAATGCCATCTGCATATCCCATCGCAACAATTCCAAGTTTTGTATAACGATCTGTTATCGCAGTTGCCCCATAGCCAACTGGTGAGTTAGCTGGCACATCTTTTACCAAATGTAGTTTTGCGTGAAGCGACATTGCCGCCTTAAGACCAAGTGAGTGTGATGAACCAAGAGTTTTTACATCTGGAGTTAATCCGTAGATTGCAATTCCTGTTCGAACCATATTAAATCGAGATGCAGAATCTTTGAGCGTTGCAGCTGAGTTGGAGAGATGTCGCACAATCTTTGTAAATCCAAATGATTCTAAAGTTGCAACCATCTCCTTGAAACTTGTGAGTTGCTGATCATTCTGCTCTTGCCCAGGTTCATCGGCGCGAGCAAAGTGAGAGAAGATTCCGACAATATCTAGATTTGAAACATGGTTGCCTTCGATCTTTCCCCACTCACTTAAAAATCCTCCACGAGTCATTCCAGTATCTACTTCAAGATGCACACGTGGGCGGTTTTGAGATGTAACTGCACCAATTTCTTTGAGTGCGATAATTGATGAGGCTGCTAATTCAATATCGTGATCAACGGCAGATTTATAATCAGATCCGGGTGGTACTAGCCACGCCAAGATTGGTGCTGTGATTCCAGCATCTCTCAATGTAATTGCCTCTTCAAGGAGAGCAACCCCCAAAGATGTTGCACCGCCAGCAAGGGCTGCACGAGCAACAGGAATCAATCCATGGCCGTAGGCATCAGCCTTGACAACAGCCATGAGATCTACGCCTGCAATGTTTTTTAGGTAGGCAACATTTGCGGTGATTCGATCAAGATCGATGCGAGCCTCTGCTCGATTAAATGTTGTCATCTCTCAAGAACCACCATTGCAGATGCGATTCCTCCATCGTGTGAAAGTGAGAGGTGAACCTGCGCACCATCGACGAGGTCTGCGATCCCACCCCTGAAGAGAAAAGCCGGTTTTCCATTACTTAAGTTAATTACCTCAGCATCGTGCCATGACAATCCGTGTTCTGGGCTTAGTGCTTTATAGAGCGCTTCTTTTGCAGCAAAGCGCGCAGCAAGTGAGGCAGTTGGCTTATCTCGCTCTGAGGGTGTGAAGAGTTTTTCTAGTAGAGCTGGTGTCCGCTTGAGACTTTTGGAAAAGCGTTCGATGTCGACAACATCAATGCCGATTCCATCAATCATGGCGTTAAGTCTAGTGCAGTTGGCTTTTCGAGGGAACATACCTATCGACTGCGATGACAGCGACTAAGAGAGCACTTCCTACAAAGAGACCGCCCAACAGGTCCGTAAACCAATGCGTATGGCGAATAAGTGAAACGGTGCAGACGGTAAGTGAGACGAGTGCAACGCCAGCACTTGCAAGTCGACCTTGATATCGATCAACATGGGCGTATCTATAAATCAAGTATGCCAAAATTCCCCACGACAAAACAGCATTCGATGCGTGGCCACTTGGATATGACATTCCACCTGCATGCAACAAATCAATTCCAAGGCGCGGTTTAGTGCGACCCAATAGTAATTTTGCTGAGCCGACAATGAGATTCAAAAGTAAGAGCGATAGCAGCGCTAAGTTGAGTGGACGCCATGTCTTAAATTTCCAGGCAATATATATGGCTGCAATCAGGAGTACCGTTGCTGTCACTCCACGCAGACCTAAATCATCCAACCGGCGAAGAATAAAGCCAGCAAGACCTTCAAATTGTGGCTTAGGAGAATTATTTATCTTCTTATCAAAATAGGTGAGCGGGCCATATGTGTAAACCTGCTGTGTAACGAGTAAAAATCCACCGAATAAAACTGCTGACCAGCGAAGTGCTCTATTGCGTTGATTTTTTCGAATTGTCGCAACAGGCATTACTTACTCCACCGTCACAGACTTAGCGAGGTTTCGAGGTTGATCAACGTCATTGCCACGAGTGACAGCCATTTCATATGCAAAGACTTGAAGTGGAACTGTTGCCAGAATTGGTTGTAAGAGCGCAGGTCCGGCAGGGATTCTAATAATGTGTTCTGCGCCGACAACCACGTCACCTTCTTGTGCAATGACGATTACTCGAGCACCACGTGCCTTGACTTCCTGAATATTGCTTAGCATCTTCTCATCGAGTGCATTTTCATGACCTGATGGCAAGATCGCGATTACTGGTGTCTGTTTAATTGAATCAATAAGTGCGATAGGGCCATGCTTGAGTTCTCCCCCAGCAAAACCTTCTGCGTGAATGTAGGCGAGTTCCTTGAGCTTTAAGGCACCTTCAAGTGCGACAGGGAATCCAACATTTCGACCCAAAAATAAGACGGTATCTGATTCTGCAAATTTTCTCGTTAATTCACGAAGCGGTTCAACTGTCTCAAGAATCTGTTCGATCTGCCCTGGAAGCTTAAGCATCTGGTGGTAGATAGTCTTCACTTGCTGATCCGTGAGTTCACCACGTACCTGTGCAAGCTTTAGCCCAAGAAGATAGACGGCAACAATTTGAGTGAGAAGAGCCTTAGTTGATGCGACCGCGATTTCTGGGCCTGCATGTGTGTAGATCACCGCATCTGATTCGCGCGGAATGGTTGAACTGTTGGTATTGCAAATTGCTAGGACGCGAGCACCGGCAGCCTTTGCATGACGTACCGCCATCAAGGTATCCATCGTTTCACCTGATTGGGAGATAGCGACAACGAGGGTGGAGCTATCAACGATTGGATCGCGATATCGATACTCGCTGGCGATCTCAACTTCTACGCTGATCTTTGCCCACTTTTCGATCGCATACTTTGCAACCATTCCTGCGTGATAAGCAGTGCCGCAGGCAATTACAACAATCTTTTTAAGCGCTGCAATTTCAGCATCGCTCATATGAAGTTCATCGATCAGAATTTGATCGTTATCACTTAAGCGCCCGATCAACGTATCTGCAACAGCCTTAGGTTGTTCAAAGATCTCTTTAAGCATGAAGTGTGTAAAGCCACCCTTTTGTGCAGCGGAAGCGTCCCACGTAATCTCATATTCGCGTGGTGCTACAGGCTTTCCAGCAAGGTCAATGATTTCGATAGTTTCTGGGGTAATTGTGATGATCTCATCTTGACCTAATTCAATTGCGCGTTTGGTGTAATCAATAAAGGCTGCAACATCTGAGGCTAAGAAGTTCTCACCATCGCCGATACCTGCAACAAGCGGTGAATTTCGACGTACACCCACGATTCGCTCAGGATCATCCGCATGAACTGCTAGCAAGGTAAATGATCCACGCAGAAGCTTAACTGCAGCGCGCATTGCTTGGGTGAGATCTCCCCCATGTTCTTTACGAAGCTCGGATAAAAGGTGGGCTACTGATTCAGTATCTGTATCGGAAGAAAAGGTATGGCCACGGGATTCAAGGGCTGCTTTAAGTTCGGAGTAATTCTCGATGATTCCGTTATGGATTACCGCCAACTTCCCCTCGTTATCGACGTGAGGATGTGCGTTACGGTCAGTGGGTCCACCATGGGTTGCCCAACGAGTATGGCTAATTCCTGAGTGAACTGTTGGGATATTTGGCGACAGAGCACTTTCAAGATTCGCTAATTTGCCGGCACGTTTTTCAAGAAAGAGTGATGTGGGTGTGCCGAGTGCGATTCCGGCAGAGTCATAGCCACGATATTCGAGTCTGCGAAGTCCTTCAATGAGTGGATCAACTGCAGAACGTGCGCCTGTGTATCCCACAATGCCGCACATATTATGATCTCCTTAGCGAGAAAGTTCTTTTTTTACGACATCAGCAAGGGTTGTCGCAACTTCAGAGGCAAGGTTATCACTCGAGGCTTCGACCATCACTCTTACAAGGTTTTCCGTACCTGAGGCGCGCAGAAGAACACGACCTGAAGATCCCAGTGTGGTCTCAGCGGCAATGACAGCTTCAGAGATTGCCAAATTACTTGCTAGCTTTTCTTTTGCAACGCCCTTCACATTGATCAAAACCTGTGGAAAGCGAGTCATTACAGATGCCAGCTCTGCCAAACTCTTTTTACTCCGTGCAACTTCTTGAGAAATTGCGAGCGCTGTAAGAAGTCCGTCACCGGTATTTGCATACTTTCGCATAATCACATGGCCTGATTGCTCTCCGCCTAGAACATAATCTTTTTCAAGCATGAGTTCGAGAACATAGCGATCACCAACCGGAGTTCTTTCAACGGTAATTCCCGCGTTCTCCATCGCCTGCATGAAGCCAAGGTTGCTCATCACGGTTCCAACAACAGTATTGGCTTTCAGGTTTCCTGCCTGCTTCATTCCTATTGCAAGAATTGCCATAATCATGTCGCCATCGACTTCATTACCGTGGGCATCAACAGCCAAGCAACGATCAGCATCACCATCATGGGCAATACCAAAGTCAGCACCCTCTTTGACGACCACCTTTTTGAGGTTGGCGAGGTATGTAGAGCCACAGTTATCGTTGATATTCCAACCATCTGGAGTATGAGAAATTGCCACAACTGTTGCCCCAGCGCGAGCAAGAAGATCAGGTGCGACAAAAGAAGCTGCGCCATTTGCGCAATCAACAACGATCTTTAGCCCATCAAGTCGAGTGGTCAGAGATTTCATGAGATGTTCGATGTACTTCTCTTTTGCATCGGCATCATTGATTGCTCGCCCTACACCTCGGCCAGTTGGACGTTCCCATGGTTCACCAATGCGAGCTTCGACAAGGGCTTCAATCGAATCATCGAGTTTTCCACCACCGCGAGCAAATAACTTAATTCCGTTATCGTGCATCGCATTATGTGAGGCTGAAATCATTACGCCGAGATCAGCGCCAGTGCTTGCTACAAGATATGAGATTGCAGGCGTTGGCAGAACACCAACGCGATAAACATCAACACCAGCACTTGTAAGGCCAGCAACAACGGCTGCCTCTAGAAACTCACCAGATGCGCGCGAATCCTGACCAACTATTGCGCGTGGACGTTGAGATTTATCGTCAAAGCCTTCAACGAGAATATGTGCAGCAGCGACAGCAACATCGAGTGCGAGTTCGGCGGTAAGAATCTGGCCGTTAGCTAAGCCGCGGATTCCATCTGTACCAAATAGGGACATGAGCACCGCTCTTTAAGTGAATTAACGCTTTGAGTATTGTGAACGCTTACG
>JNSK01000018.1_pt1 | contig 50460 bp, 48 predicted proteins | sample 210681 | NCBI WGS metagenome assembly JNSK01 (sample SAMN02808684, study PRJNA238866) | freshwater metagenome | biome: fresh water; feature: freshwater reservoir; material: water; isolation source: water column of the freshwater reservoir Embalse de Amadorio in Spain | place: Spain: Valencia ...
GCCTGTGCCGGCAACTGAGCGTGCAATAAGTTTGCCAACATCGGTAGAGCCGGTAAATGCGATCTTGTTGATTCCTGGGTGGCTAACAAGTGCAGCACCCGTTGCGCCATCACCGGTAACAATGTTAACCACGCCCGCTGGAAGTTCTGCCTGCTGACAAACTTGAGCAAAGAGAAGTGCGGTGAGCGGTGTTGTCTCTGCTGGCTTTAAGACAACGGTATTTCCCGTTGCAAGTGCTGGTGCAACTTTCCAAGCGAGCATCAATAGCGGGAAGTTCCAAGGAATAATCTGTCCGACTACACCGTAAGGTTTTGGATTTTCGCCAACACCGGCATGCTCTAATTTATCTGCCCATCCTGCATGATAGAAAAAGTGTGCGGCAGAAAGTGGAATATCAATATCTCGAGTTTCACGGATCGGCTTTCCATTATCCATAGTTTCAAGGACCGCAAATTCACGTGCACGTTCTTGCATGATGCGCGCAATGCGATAGAGATATTTTCCGCGCTCGGCTGGTGCCATCTTCGACCAGACCTTCAGGCCATCCTGTGCTGCCTTAACTGCCTTATCGATATCGCTCTTTTCTGCGTAGGCGATCTTTGCTAAAACTTCCTCTGTCGCTGGATTAATGGTTGTAAAGGTCTTGCCAGACTTTGGTGCGACAAACTTGCCACCGATAAAGAGTTTATAGACAGGATCAATTGTGACTATCGCCTTTGATTCTGGCGCACTGGAGTACTCAAATGTCATCGTCTATTCCTTTACCTAATCTAACGTCACATAATTTGGTCCGCCGTAATGGCCGGAGGTCAGCTTCTGTCTTTGCATCAATAGATCATTAAGTAGAGCGCTGGCGCCGATTCGAAAGAGCTCTGGGTTGAGCCATTCCTCTCCGGCAGTCTCTTTCACAAGAACTAATTGTTTAATTGCATCCTTCGTAGTTCTAATTCCACCTGCAGGTTTTACACCGATCCGCACACCCGTCATTTGGTAAAAATCACGCACTGCCTCCAACATAACAAGTACGACAGGGGCTGTTGCAGCCGGTGCCACTTTGCCTGTGCTGGTCTTGATGAAATCTGCTCCGGCAGCCATCGCCAAGAAGCTCGCCTTTCGAACATTGTCATAAGTGACGAGTTCGCCAGTCTCGAGAATGACCTTCAAATGAGCCTTATCCCCGCATAGGGATTTAATGTAAACGATTTCACTATAAACCTTCTCGAGGTCACCTGAGAGGAACGCTCCTCGATCAATGACCATATCGATCTCTGTTGCTCCATCTGCGATGGCATCTTTTGTATCACGCTCTTTGACTTCAAGGGATGCTCGACCTGATGGAAATGCAGTCGACACTGCAGCAACTGGAATGTCGCTACCGCCGCTCTCATCTAAATGTTTACGTGCAGTGGCGACCATATCGTTGTAAACACAGATTGCACCGACGTGAGGAACCGTTGGGTCAGTTGGATCTGGACGAATCGCTTTATTACAGATCGCTTTTACTTTTCCGTCGGTATCAGCACCTTCAAGAGTTGTTAAATCGATCATGCTAATTGCCATATCGATCGCCCATTTTTTACTTGCAGTTTTAATACTACGCGTTGCGAGCATCGCAGCTCGTGCATCTGCACCAACTTGGTCAACTGGTGATAAGGTCTTTAAGAAACCTTTAATCGATGCCAGCGAGCCATCGGTGAGTGCAGCGGCCGTAGTTACCATGGCTCTATCTTAACCGTGAGGGGCACTTACTGAGAAGGCCATTTATGATTAAAGTAGCCTCATGAAGCAAACTCCGATAGTTCTTGACTGCGATCCGGGCCATGACGATGCACTAGCCATGATTTTGGCCGCCCATAACCCAGCAATTAATCTCTTAGCAATAACGACAGTCTCTGGAAACGGAATTATCGCTAAGGTCACACAGAACGCATTGTCCATCTGTGCTCTTGCAAAGATCAACGTTCCTGTCGCCGAAGGTGCTGGCAATGCAATTCTCGGCTACATCGAAGCAGCGACAGATATTCACGGAGAGACCGCACTTGATGGAGCGCCACTTCCTGCACCCGCCTTTGAACTAGAAAAGATCTCTGGCGTTGATCTGATTGCAAAAGTTGTCCGCGAACATCCTGAAAAAGTAACGTTAGTAGCAACAGGTCCTCTGACAAATATTGCTCTCTTTCTTAAGCTCTACCCAGAGCTTCGTAGCAACGTTGCTGAAATTGTCTTTATGGGAGGAAGCGCTTCGCGTGGTAACCGCACACCATATGCCGAATTCAATATTTGGATGGATCCAGAGGCGGCCGATGTAGTCATGAAATCGGGACTTCCACTGACAATGTGTGGTCTTGATGTGACCCACCAAGCGCTTGTCACTAAGCCTATCTTTGCCAAATTAGAGGCGATGGGAACCGATCTTTCAAGGACTGTCATAGGTCTACTTAAATTCTTCGCATCCACCTATAACGATGTCTTTGAGATGCCAGATCCACCATTGCACGATCCTGTCGCAATTGCGTTGTTAATTGATCGCTCGGTCGTAAAGACGCGTCGTTCAAATGTGGAGATCGAACTCAACGGCAAATTTACTCGTGGTGCAACAGTTGTTGATATCTACAACCGCAGTGGATCTGCAGCTAATGTAGACGTTGCGCTAGAGCTCGACTTCGATAAGTTCTGGTCGATGATGCTTAGCGCTATTGAGAAAGCTGCAAAGGCTTAATCTACAGCGCGACCATTCGCCTTATCGAAGGCGATGATTTCACGGAGTGCATCGATTGATGTATTGAGCAGAATATCCAGAGGTGGCATTGGCTCTTTTGCATGAACCATCATGACTCCACCTGCACGGACTCGAAGCATCGAAGCAATAACGAAGAGCGCTGATGCCTCCATCTCAGAACAGATTGCACCACCGATCTCCCAGGCTTTCCATCGGTTAAGTAACTCTGAGGCAACACCCATTCGCTCTGGCTCATGTTGACCATAGAAAGAGTCTTTTGATTGTGTGATTCCAATGCGATAGCGAGCCTTGTTCTTCTCTGCAGCGCGCTTGATCGCCATAACAAGGTCGATATCAGCCACGGCAGGGAATTCAATTGGCATGTAATGCTTTGAGGTTCCTTCATCTCTAATTGCAGCAGAGATGATTGCTAGTTCACCTGAGACGCTATCTGGCTGAATGTGGCCAGATGTACCCACGCGAATAAATGTATCGGCACCCACTCGTACTAACTCTTCGAGTGCGATTGCAGCAGATGGACAGCCAATTCCGGTTGACGTAACAGAGACTTTCACGCCATCGAGATAACCGGTGTAGGTGTTGTACTCGCGATTAGTTGCAACGTGTACTGGGTTATCAAAGAGGGCAGCGATCGGTTCACAGCGTCCAGGGTCACCGGGCAAGAGGACATACTTTCCGACATCACCTTTCTTTAGTTGAATGTGATATTGCTTCTCATCGTTAAGCATTCTGATCTCCCTTTATTAACTCGCGCAACGCTAACACTGCCGTTTCAATCAATGGTTCGAGTGAACCAAGTTCGCCTTCTCCATGCATCACCATGATGCCACCTGCGCGTACCCGCAACATAGAGGCTACGACAAAGAGAGTGGAGGCCTCCATCTCAGAACAGATTGCCCCGCCGATCTCCCACGCTTTCCAACGATCGAGCAGACGTTGTGTGACACCTGAATGTTCGGGTTCAACCTCACCGTAGAATGAATCTTTTGATTGAGAAATTCCAACGCGATGAGCTAATCCTTTATCGGTAGCAGCCTTACGCAGTGCTTGCACAACCTCGTAATGTGCAACAGCCGGGAAATCTGCTGGCATGTAGTGCAGTGATGTTCCTTCATCGCGGATGGCAGCGCTGACAATTGCTAACTCGCCAGATTTGGTCCCTGGCTGAATCGAACCCGATGTACCTACGCGAATAAAAGTCTTTGCACCCACGCGCACGAGCTCTTCCATGGCAATAGCTGACGATGGGCATCCAATACCTGTTGAAGTGACTGAGACTTTTACTCCATCTAGATAACCCGTATACGTGACGTATTCACGATTAGTTGCGATGTGCTTGGCATTATCAAAGTGTCGCGCGATCACTTCTGCTCGACCAGGATCTCCCGGCATGAGGACATACTCACCTACATCACCTTCTTTGAGGTGAAGATGGTGCTGCATCTGGCTCATATCGACTTAACCCTTTCGATAAAGAAATCCATAAAAGCTTCGACATCAACTTCCATTGCGACCTTGGCATTAGGCGGATTACCGGTGGCGTTGAAGTGATCAGCCGAGATCTTTGCCGTTGTAAAGTCACCATGTAACTCGATATCGAGGTAATAATCTCGGAACGTGACCAGCTCTGGTTTAACCAAGATTGCTGCTGCGAGTGGATCATTAATTGCACACCCTTGTATCCCCTGATACTCGGCGTGAAACTCCATATAGAACGCAGTGGATCGATCGATAAACTCTGCAATATCTGTCCGCGCACCTTTAAGTCTGGCCACGTGATCTTTTGTGAAAAGACATTGGTATGTCACATCAAGCGGCACAATTGTTAAATCAATCCCTGAGCGCAACAGGATGTCAAAGCTTTCGGGATCACAGAAAACGTTGTATTCAGATGATGGAGTTGCATTTCCAGGATAATGAATCGTGCCTGCCATAGAGACAACGTTCTTGATTTTCTTGCGCAGGCTTGGCTCTTTTAGTAACGCTAGAGCCAGATTTGTTACTGGGCCAATGCATAAAATTGTGATCTCGCCAGGATTAGCGTTAACAATCTCGATGATGAGATTCGCCGCATTCTTATTTACCGCAGTGATTGTTGGTGGCGGCAGAACTGCATGACCTAGGCCGGTATCACCGTGGGTCTCTTCGGCCACGCTTAACGCTTTTACAAGAGGCTGATTAGCTCCGATTGCTACGGGAATGTCTTGCATGCCAAGAAGTTCCACCAACTTAAGAGCGTTCGTGGTGCACTTTTCAACAGTGGTGTTGCCATGAGTGACGGTGATCGCCTGTAATTGAACTTCTGGCATCGCTTTGAGCAAAACGAAGGCGAGAGCATCATCTATCCCAGGATCAGTATCAAGAATTACTTTCATCCCTTGCCACCTCCTCCTTGTGAAAGCCCCAGCCGAAGCATGAAATAACAGTAGCAAGAGCGGTAGCCCCCGTCATGAAATAAAAGCCCCTCCAGCCATCAAACTGCTCGACGATTACACCACTGAGTGTGCTGCCGATTGTGATTCCGATCGATATTGCAGCGCCGAGGAAAGCAAAAGATTCATTGAGACGGCTGAGTGGGACGAGCTCTTTCAGGAACGCGTTAGCCGAGATGAGCGCGGGGCCAATTGCAATTCCTGAAACAATTATCCAGAAAGCGATTGTGTCGAGATCTTGGAAGAAGAGAATTCCTGATGTGCAGACCGTCATTACAGCAAGTGAAACGGTGTATCTGACTGTGCTTGAAATCTTCCAGTGAATAAAGCCGTAGATGAGCCCCGAGATAGCGCTACCGAGTGGATAGAGTCCTACCCAGAGTCCCCCATCTGATGCGCGTCCACCCTGATCTGCAACTGCAATGATCACAACAAAGTTTGAGCCAAAGAGAAGCCCCATAGCAACAAGTGATAGCAATAAGGATTTTACATAAGGAATAGATAAAATCCCCCGAGAATGATCATCAACAACTTGAGTAAATCCACCATGATCTGTGCTTGTTATTGCAAGGCCTATGCCGCCAACGATGACAAAGACAATGCCCGCAAGTAACGGTGAGCGTGATCCATAGAGTGCAAAGAGAAATCCAGCTAGCGCCGGTCCAACAACAAAGGCTGTCTCATCAATAACTGATTCAAGAGATAGCGCTGAGCTCAGTTCTTTCTCATCTTTTATTGATCGACTCCAGCGAGTACGGGTATAGCTGCCGAAACTAGGAAAGGTCGCTCCGCAGATTGCTGCCAGTACAAAGAGACCAATCGTCGAATGATCAATAAAGTAGAGCAGACCAAGGGTTGCCAGGGCATTGACCAGTGTTACTGGAATAAGTACTGGACGAGTGCCGAATCGATCAGCCAGCTTTCCGATGCGAGGGCTCACCACCGCACCAGCTAGGGTATAGAAAGCTGATGTAAGGCCAGCGAGAGCAAACGAATCACGGACATCAGAGACGAGAAATACAATCGCCACTGTGTTCATCGCCATAGGAACTCGGCCAAGAATGCCAAATCCAAAGGTTGATGAAGCGTGAGGTTTGCGCATTATTGATGCGTAAGACCCAGCCAAGACTGCCTCAGTTTCTCTCTTTTTCTACGATTTAAAAATAGATTAGAAAATTAGGAATCTATTTCTTGCTGCCACTTGAGCAGAATGTCAAACGCTTTATCGAAACTATCAACAACATATCCTACATCTTCAACACACCCGCGTACAAAAAGATTGATTCCCTTGCCATCGATCATGTTGCGATCTCTAATGACGCGGGTATCGGTGACAAGGCCGATAATTCCTTTCTTACTCTTGTCGTGGCGCATCTCAGACCAGAAGATTCCGATCTCGGTTGCGGTGCCATCATCAACCATCGGACCATCGAGCAGGGCCAGTACAACGTTTGCACCTAGAACTTCTTTGGCATCGGTATCAAAGATGAACTTTGTTGTGATGGGATCAGGTAGAGCTATCTCATGCGGGACAAAGACCTCCATTCCAGCATCGCGCATTCGCTTTGCGCACTGATCAATATAAGAGCGCTCATATGGAGTAAAGAGTGGTCCTGCAAAATAGATCTTCATTGTTAGTACATCACAGTCTTGGTGAGGTGGTGGGGCCAATGTGTTGCGTGGTAGGTCTTCCAGAATCGGAAATCAACCTGCGGTTGAAGTAAAGGTTCCATTCCGGGACGTCGTTTATTGATCTCTTCGGTGAGCTTAGCAATCACAAAGATTGAACTGGCTCGTAATTCAATCTCGGCATCGCTATCGCGCTTGACCTCTGTTAGTGAATTAATCTGCTTCTCTAGTTCAGGGGCGTATTCAAAGATTCCCATCACGCGTAATCCGACCGGGACAATGTAATCGGCAAAGGCGGTCAGCTTTTCGGCATCTTCTAACTTCCATGCACCTCGTGGTGAGAGAGCCAAGTGCATTCCCCAGATTCCAAGTTGAGCTAACTTATAAATATGGATGTCGGTGCCGTGGTAATTACTGACATCGCGAAAGCGCGGGAACTCAGTAGTCAGGCGTTCCAGCAAGCCATCACCGTCGGTATAGAGTTTTGGTGCACATGAACGCACAAAACGTGAATAACGGCCCTCATACTTTTCGACAAGCACTCGTCCGACCTCATTAAAGAGAGTGACGCGCTCATCGAGCATCGGCATCTCGATCGTCCCTGAGAAGACTAATTCGAGATCTTTGCGGGTGAGCTTTGCTAAGTACTCTCCACTAAAGAATGGAATGCCGCTATGTACCGCGCGATGCAGGCAGGCCAACATCGCCTCTGAGTCACACCATCTCTTGCCCATGTAATCAGTTTCAAACTTCACTCCAGTGGAAAAATCGGTGAAGGCGAAGTTCATTGTGTTTACAACTAGCGTGAAATCCATAAGGACATCAGGATCGTTACCAAAATCAAAGAGCATCGAGCCATCTGGCTTTGCAAACTCTTCGTAGGCCATCCAATCGGCCACGGTTGAAATCTTCTCTGCGTTAATTTTTACGAGTGATGCCTCACGAACCACATGGCTTACAGTTGTGAGGACAGGCGTATCCCAATGAACAGTTGACATGATCTCCCCTTACTCAGAACCGCGGCGATACGGCATGCCGGCCATCGCCGGTGGCGTTAATCGTTGCGCCAAGAAGGTGAGAACTAACAGCGTTGCAAAGTATGGAAAGGCGGTGACAAACTCTTGCGGAATGACATCCACGCGCTGATTAACCCATAGCCCAAAGAGGGCGACTACTACTGAAATCGCTGCAAACTTCCAACGACGTGCAATTGAGTAATAGATGCCCAATATCGCCGCAACGATTCCTGCCACCATTAATAAAGACATTACCGACTCGCTTTGGCGCACTCGCAAAGCATCAGTAAAACCAAAGAGGATCGAACCTGCGAAGACTCCGCCTGGTTTCCAGTTTCCGAAGATCACAGTTGCAAGTCCGATAAATCCTCGACCTGCTGTCTGTCCCTCTCGGTAGACAGACGATGCAACAAGAGCAAGGTATGCACCACCAAGGGATGCCATCATTCCCGAGACTGAAATAGCGATGTAGCGAATTCGATAGACGTTAATTCCGAGCGACTCTGCCGCCATTGGGTTCTCACCTGAGAATCTCATCCGTAGCCCGAACTTGCTCCGCCAGAGAATCCAGGAAGAAAGTGGGACAAGGAGAAGGAGTGCCACGGTGACAAGCGAGAGATCCTTCGTAAAGCCGTGGAGTACTCCAGCAAGGTTTGAGATAAAGAAGATGTTCTGAGCATCAATTTTCTCTAGCAGCGGGGCAATGATTGGAATTGTAAATGTTGGAAATGAATCAACCGGCGGTGAAACTGTACGGTCTCCACCTACCGGTGGAAAAAAGATTCCGGATAGATAACGAGCTCCACCTGCGGCAATAAGGTTGATTGCTAGGCCAGATACCGCTTGATCGATACCAATCTTGACGGTTAATAGTGCATGGAAGAAACCGGATGCAAGTCCAAAGATTGCAGCAGCTGCAAATCCGACAAGTGGCCCATGTAAATACCCAAACCATGCGGCAGTCCATGTTCCAACGATCATCATTCCTTCAAGGCCAATATTGATAACACCTGCTCGCTCAGCCCAAAGTCCACCAAGTCCGGCCATGAGCAATGGAATTGCAAAGCGCAATGTTGCTCCAGATGTGCCAGGTGACGTGATATCTGTTGCACCAGTAATTAACTCAACGAGTGAGATGATGAGGAAGAGACCGGCTACCGCTAACGTGATGCGAGCTGGTGAGGTAAAGAACTTCTTCGCCTTGCTTGATTTCTTCTCAGGAGTTTTAGTAGTCATCACTGTGATTCCTTTAGGCTAGAAGCTTCGGCATTAACTTTTCCTACCGCATGTTGCTGCTGACGTAGATTGATTCGGGCAACTACTTCGTAGGCGACAACGATGGAGATAACGATTGTTCCCTGCATCACGATGACAATCTCTGGTGGAACTCCCTCGAATTCAAGGACGGGTGCTGTGCGCTCTAAGAACGACCAGAGAAAAGCTGCAAAGAAGATTCCAACCGGGTGGTTTCTTCCTAGAAGCGCTAGCGCCAAACCAGTAAAGGCATAACCGGCCGGAAAGGCCATGCTGTACGAATGTGTGTCAGAGAGCAGAGTTCCGATACCGACTAGACCAGCGATTGCACCAGATAACACGGTAGTAATAAAGATCATTCCTGGTGCGTTAACACCACTTGAGCGGGCTGCTCGGAAAGATAACCCGGTAGCGCGAAGGTTAAAACCAAAAACAGTTTTATTCAGCATTACCCAATAAGCAATACCTACCGCAATTGCGACAAAGAGGAATGAGTAAATCTCTCCATCAAAGGCTTTTATAGTTGGCATTTGCCCACTCAGAGGAATCTGGGGAGTTTGAAGATTCTGAGAGCCTTTCGGCAATACTCCTAGGAGATCTTCACTCAGCAAGAATGCAATAATCGCTGCAGCAATAAAGTTGAGCATAATATTGCTAATAACTTCAGAGACCCCTCGACGAACTTTGAGGTATCCCGCAATTGCTGCCCACAATCCACCTGCGAGCATCGCTGTGATAACAATGAGTGTCACATGCAAAATCGGAGGAAGATTTACAGCCGCACCGACGACAGCGCCAAAGAATGCACCCATGCGATATTGACCATCGATACCAATGTTAAAGAGCAGCATCTTAAAGCCAATAGCTGCAGCTACCCCCGCCATGTAATAGGCGATGGTCTGGTTGAGTTCAGAGACAAGATTTCGTGGCTGAAAACCGTAAGAAACCATTTCGGCAAACATATCAATTGGATTAACTCCACGAATTGCCAAAATGATATAAACAAAAACTAGTGAACTTAAGATCGCCACTACCGGAGCGAGTGTGCCCCAAAAAATTCTGCTCTTTGTCATGCGCTGATAGCTCCAGTCATCGCTAGGCCGAGATCCTCAGCAGTTGTTGTTGCAGGATTAAGGACTGAAACGATACTTCCGCCATAAATCACTGCGATCCGATCAGAGAGTGAGAAGAGTTCTTCGAGGTCGGCAGTAATCAACAGAATCCCAGCACCGCGTGTGCGCGCTTTCATCAGTTGTTCCCAAATAATCGCTTGTGCGCCAACATCCACTCCGCGCGTAGGTTGTGCCGCAATAATCAAATGAGGATCTCCACTCAGTTCACGGCCGACAATAAATTTCTGTTGATTTCCACCAGAGAGCGCACTTGCCAAAACATTTACTCCTGGTGTGCGAACATCGAATTCTTCAACCACTCGCTTGGAATCTTCAGCTGCAGATCCTTTATTTACCCAGATGCCCTTAGCCATCGGTTGCGAAAATTGATGACCTAGGATTCGGTTTTCCCATAGTGGTGCGGACATCAGAAGGCCATCACGTTGGCGATCTTGTGGAATGTATCCAACCCCGGCATTTCTAATCTCCCGTGTTGGTGTAGTCGCAGCATTAAGGCCGAGTACCTCAACAGTTCCAGCCGATGGTGTCATCAGTCCCATAATCAATTCAATGAGCTCGCTCTGACCGTTTCCTTCAACGCCTGCCAGACCGAGGATTTCGCCGCCGTGAAGATCAAGGTTTACTCCACGAAGAATTTCGCGACCATCAGCGCGTGAATAAGAAGCGCCCTTAATCGTCAAAATACTCTTTGCGCTTATGTTCTGAACGCCAGCCTTTGGCTTAGGCAATTCACCACCCACCATCAATTCAGCGAGCTCTTTCTTGGTTGTCTCTTTCGGTTTGCGCGTTGCAACGGTGGTGCCCTGGCGCATGATCGTGATGTCATCAGCGATCGAAAGTACTTCATCTAATTTGTGCGAGATAAAGAGTACTGTCAGCCCCTTATTGACGAGTTCACGTAAGTTTGTAAAGAGCTCTGTCACTTCTTGAGGGACTAATACCGCTGTTGGTTCATCAAGAATCAGAATCTTGGCTCCACGGAATAACACCTTTGCAATCTCAACTCTTTGACGTTCTCCCACGCCAAGGTTGGTCATTGATTCATCAGGATCAATCTCGAGCTGATATGTCTCTGCTATCTCCAGCAACTTCCTTCGTGCCTCATCAAATTTAATTACAAAACCAAAGCGAGATGGTTCACTTCCTAATATCACATTTTCAAGCACGGTAGCGTTATCAGCTAACTTAAAGTGTTGGTGAACCATTCCAATACCAAGTGCGATCGCATCCTGTGGTGATTTAAGCGAGACTTCCTTATCAAAGACTTTAACCGATCCTGCATCAGGGCGGACTAAGCCGTAGAGAATCTTCATCAACGTGGATTTTCCAGCTCCGTTTTCACCAATGATTGCATGGATAGAGCCTTCACGAACATGGAGTGAGACATCCTGGTTAGCTATAACGCCAGGATACTTCTTCTCTACCCCATTAACTTCGAGAATATTTGCCACGTATGACTTCTTTCTATTGTTTCGGTGTTTAAGTGTGAAGTGCGCCGCCATGTCAGCGGCGCACTTCACATGACCTACTTGATTTATGCCTTTGGATCAGTTGGAACTACAACATCACCTGAAGCGATCTTTGCTGCGTACTCATCGATCTTTGCTGTGATGTCATCGATGTATCCACCTGTTGTGGTGTATCCAACGCCGCCTTCAGCAAATCCCCATGTCTTTACTCCTGCAGTATCTACACCTGCAAGTGCATCAGCAACGAATGCTGCAACGCCAACGTCAACGCGCTTAAGCATTGATGTAAGGATTGTTGTTACATAGTCAGCATGTGCTGGGTAAGTTGCTTCGTCAGCATCTACGCCGATTGACCACTTTCCGAGCTCAGATGCAGCCTTGTGCATACCAGATCCGGTTCCGCCAGCTGCTGCGTAAACAACATCTGCGCCGTTCTCGTACATACCCTTAGCGGCTTCGTATCCCTTTGCAGGATCGTTAAAGCCAGAGAAATCTGGGAAGTTAGAGATGTAGGTTGACTGGATCTTGATTCCTGGAGTTACAGCCTTTGCACCTGCGATGAAGCCAGCCTCAAACTTTGCGATCAACGGTGTATTAACTCCACCGATAAATCCAACGTTGCCTGACTTGCTCTTCAAAGCTGCTGCAACACCAACGAGGTATGAGCCTTCTTCTTCTTTAAAGACGATGCTGTGAACGTTTGGTGCTGTTACAGATGAATCATCAACGATTCCCCATGTTGTGTCAGGAAATTCTGGCGCAACCTTTGCAAGTGCTGCGGCATATGTAAAGCCAACAACAACGATTGGGTTTGCACCCTTTTGTGCCATCAGACGTAGACGCTCAGCACGCTGATCATCTGTTGCTGTTGGGTTATCTTGTGACTCAATGAGCTCAAGAGATTCATTAGCTGCGAGTAGTGGTTCTACTCCGATATATGCAAGCTGGTTAAACCCTGGAACATCGCGTCCACCTAGGCTATAGGCGATTCCGATTGTTCCCGAAAGGTTTGTTGCTGCATCTTCACTATCGCTACCGCAACCGGTAACAACTGTGGCGGTTAGGGTTGCAGCAAGTGCAATGACTCCCCAGCGGCCTAGAAGTTTCTTCTGCATTCGGTATTTCTCCTTTTGTTTATTTGAGTGATCACTCATTTACTCAATGGTCTACCTGGTTGAAAGCGATCGTCTACATCTCCCGGGGAGGTGCACACGATCCTCTCTCAACTAGTTGTACATCGACCATTGAATGCTCAGGTGGGGTGCTAACCCCGGTGGCGAGATGCTTAATCATCGACTGCATCGCTAGCGATCCTTGCAGACGCGCATCTCGGGCGATAACAGTAAGTGGGGGGCTAATAAGTTCTGCAAAATCAAGGTCATCAAATCCAATAATCGAAATCTGTTGTGGAACCTGTACTCCTCGATCGCGCAGGGCGTGTAGTGCGCCAATTGTCATCAAGTTGTTGGCGGTGAAGACGGCAGTCGGTGCATCTTCTCGCTCAAGAAGTGCGCACATCGCCGCATACCCACCCGCTTCGCTGAAATCAGATTCGACGAAATAGTGGGGGGTGAGAGAGGCCTGCTTAAGCGAGGCGCGAAAGCCATCGGCTCGTCTCTTGCCAGGAGTTGTGGTCAGCGGACCGCTAATCATCGCGATCTTCGTGTGGCCTAATCTGATCAAATAATCGGTAGCAACTGATGCGCCTCGGGAATTATCAGTCAGGACTGAGCTGAATTTTTCGCCATCTCGAGTGACGCGGTCAACGAAGACAATAGGTAGGCCGAATTGGCTAAAAAATGATGGGCCTTCTTCATCTTCAGTCAGTGGCGCCATGATGACGCCATCCACGCGTCCGAATAATTGGGTGAGCGCCTTCTCTTCGCGTTCACGCGAATCTCCAGTGTTAACAAGCAAGATCATTCGATCGTCACCCACTGCGCTCTCTGCACCTTCAACAATTGAGGCAAAGAAAGGATTCGTAATGTCTGGGACAACGATTGCAATGATGCCTGTCCGACCGGATTTGAGATTTCTTGCCGCCGCACTTGGGCGATAGTTCAAATCAATAATTGCCTGGCGAATTTTTTCTTCGTTACGGACAGTGAAACCACTGAGATGACGTGAAATCGTTGCAACTGAAACTCCGACATGTTTGGCCACGTCGGTAATTGTTACAGTGGACAACGTGGGCCTCCTTATCGGTAGAAAATCGATACTGGTAACGATTGCAGATAACCTATCTCGTGGAGTACATTGCCGTCTAGAGCGTCCAGCTTTTATTTCTACGTGTCGCAAGGAGTGCTAAATGTCGAAGCAGCCATTTGTTGTAGTCGTTGGCAGCACAATGATTGACATGGTTGCATATGTGAAAAAAGTTCCACATGCTGGTGAAACAGTAACTGGTGATTCATTTGCATTGGGCTTTGGTGGCAAGGGTGCAAACCAAGCAGTGATGGCAAGACGTCTGGGTGCAACAGTCTCAATGGTCAACACTTTAGGTGACGATGTATTTGGAGACACTACTCTCTCTAATTTCCAAGAGCAAGGCATAGATGTGACGTTTGTGTCACGAACTGCCGGAGCTAGTGGAGTCGCTCCAATTTGGGTAGAACCCGATGGAAGTAATCGAATTATCTGTGTCCCTGGAGCAAATAACGCAATGACTCCGGCAGAGGCTAAATCTGCACTTGAGAGTTTGAAGGGGTACGACATTGTTATTGGCCAACTTGAAATTCCTCAAGAAGTCACCATTCAGGCTTTCGCAACTGCTCGCTCACATGGAGCGCGCACTGTTTTAAACCCTGCTCCCTTTGCTGCGATTTCACCGGAGTTAATTGCGCTTAGCGATTGGATTATTCCTAATGAGAGCGAGTTTGCGGGAATGCATCCGCAAGGTTTAGCACCAACAAGTGATGAGATTATTCTTGAACTTGCACGAACGTTGAATACTCGTTTTGCAGTAACTCTTGGTGATCAAGGCGCAGCCTTTACAACCCTTGATGGTCGAGTAGAGCGCGTACACGCCCCACAGGTCACCGCTATTGACAGCACAGGTGCGGGTGATGCATTTGTAGGGGCATTTTCAGTCGGATTAGCCCTTGGACTACCTGATCGACAGGCAATTGCATTGGGCTGCGCCTGCGCATCAGATAGTGTCACTAGACTTGGCACTCAATCTTCATATCCAACACCGACGATGGCCGAGGCGATTCTTCACTCGATTGGCTAGCTGTAGCAAAGAAAGTAGAGGGTCCACCTGTGGCAGATTCCAGTTTCGATGTAGTTTCCAAGATTGATCGCATGGAGCTTGATAACGCGATCAACCAAGCGATCCGCGAGATTGATACTCGCTTTGATTTTAAGAATACCGGCGCGAAGATTGAGATGGCTGGAGAAAAAATCAGTATCGAGGCGGATACAGAAGAGCGCGCTAAGGCAACTCTTGATGTTGTGAAAGATAAAATGATTAAGCGCGGAGTATCACTTAAGCATATTGATCCAAGCGAACCCCAACTTTCAGGAAAGATCTACAAGATTTCTTGCCCTCTTAAAGAAGGTATCTCCACCGAAAATGCGAAGAAGATTGCAAAGTTTCTTCGTGACGAGGGGCCAAAATCAGTCAAGAGTCAGATTCAAGGCGATGAATTGCGAGTCACAAGTAAGAGTCGCGATGACCTGCAAGATGCGATTGCGATGATTAAAGATGGTAAATGGGATTTCGCAGTTCAATTTGTGAACTTTAGATAGCAATGAGCGAAGAAAAGGCCAAAGTCAGAAGCCTTGGCCTCCTCTTTGGAGTCAGTGCTTACACACTCTGGGGACTCTTTCCGATCTATTGGCCTTTACTTAAACCAGCAAGTGCGGTCGAGATTGTCTCTCACCGCGCTGTATGGACGCTGGTCTTCTGCTTTATCGTTTTATGGCTAACCAAGACTCTTAGTTCAACTCTCGCGCTATTAAAGCGTCCAAAGATTGTTGCGGGTCTTTTCTTAAGTTCAATTCTGATCTCAACTAACTGGATTATTTATATCTATGCCGCTACCTCAAACCATGTTGTTGAAGCATCGCTTGGGTACTACATCAACCCGATAGTTGTTATTGCAACAGGTGTGATTGTTTTGAAAGAGAAGATGAGGCCACTTCAGTGGGTCTCACTCGGTGTTGCAACGCTAGGCGTTGCTGTCCTCACAATTGATTATGGTCGCCTACCGTGGATCGCACTGGGCTTGGGTCTCTCTTGGGGCAGTTATGGTTTGGTCAAAAAGAAGCTTGGGCTGGGAGCACTTGAAGGACTCTCGATTGAAACTCTGATTTCAAGTGGTGCCTATCTGGCCTATCTCATCTGGCTTGGCAATCAAGGCCAGGGACAATTTGGTCTCTCATGGGGAATCACACTGCTCTGCATTAGCGCTGGCGCTGTCACAGCAATTCCACTCTTGCTCTTTAATGGAGCAACAAATCGATTGCCACTCACTCTGATCGGCTTGTTGCAATACATCACACCAACAATTCAGTTTTCGATTGGGGTCTGGTATTTCAACGAAGATATGCCTGCTGCACGTTGGACTGGATTCTTTATTATCTGGATCGCTTTGCTTGCCCTGACTATTGATCTTGTTAAATCAGGCAGAGCGATCGATCACAGCATCACATAGCGAGAAGAGCGCACTTGTTGCATCATTGACCGGTAGTGGCCCTAGTAGCTGACGTGCCTGATTAGCAATACCCAGTACTTGTTCGCGCGATTGCTCAAGGGCTGGGTGCTGACGTAGCTGATCCAAAACTTGATTAACAACAACCTGATCGCTGATCGGAGCTTTAAGAAGTTCTTGCAAATCACGATCTTGCGTGCGGGTAGATTTCATCACATTGAGAGTTACTAGCGTAGGAACACCCTCTTTGAGATCAGTACCAGGTGTCTTTCCTGACTCATCAGATTGACTAGCAATATCGATCACATCATCTACTAGCTGAAAGGTAATTCCGATCTTCTCACCGAAGGCTGCCAGTGCGGTGATCTGCTCACTCGGTGCACCAGCAAGCATTGCACCGAATTGAGCACTCGCGGCAATGAGTGATCCAGTTTTATCTGCAACGACACTTAAGTAGTGCTGCAATGGATCGCCACCGTCGGCTGGTCCTTGCGTCTCCATAATCTGTCCAATAACAAGGCGTTCGAATGTTTGTGCTTGCAGGTGAACAGCTGCCGGACCTAAGTCGGCCAACATATCTGAGGTGCGCGCAAAGAGATAATCACCGGTGAGAATTGCAACAGTATTTCCCCATCGGCTGTTAGCACTCTGTACACCGCGCCTCAATGGAGCTTCATCCATCACATCATCGTGATAGAGAGTTGCGACATGTGTTAATTCACAGACAACCGCTGCTTCGATAATGCCATGCGCTGTGGGATCTCCATAATGTGAAGTGATCAGCGTTAGTAGCGGGCGAAGTCGCTTGCCTCCCGCTTCAACGAGGTGGCGAGAAGTTTCTATGACAAGTGGGTATTTGCCCTCAATCTGTAGCCGCAACAGCGCTTCAACTTCGAGCATCCGCTTGGCAAGATCTGCCTCAAGTGCTGGTGAAAGATCGGCAATACCGAAGGATGACATCAGCGGAGGAAGAAGGCAGTTTGAGAGATGTAATCAAGAACAGGGGCTGGGAATACTCCCAGTATGAGTGTGATTGCAAGTGAAACCAGGATCGTAATTCGTGTGTAAATAGATGGAATCACAACGCTTGTTCCATCCTCAACCGGATCCTTAAAGAACATCAAAACAACTACTCGAATGTAGAAGAAGGCTGCAATTGCAGAGGAGAGAACACCGGTGATCAGAATCGCTGTATTTCCACTCTCATAGGCGGCAGAGAAGATCGAGAATTTTCCAACGAATCCGCTGGTGAGCGGAATTCCGGCAAATGCAAGAAGGAGGAATGAGAATGCGATTGCAATCCATGGAGATCTCTTTCCAAGACCTGCCCAGCGGTTGAGATCGGTAACCTCGCCTGATGAATCGTTGATGAGCGAAACAATGGCAAATGCGCCGACCGTTGCAACACCATATGCAAAGAGATAAAAGATTGTTGCATCAAGTCCAGATTTATTGAGTGCAATGACTCCAGATAGCAAGAAGCCGGCATGAGCGATCGATGAATAGGCAAGCATGCGCTTGACATCACGTTGTGAGATTGCAACAAGTGAACCGAAGACCATAGTGATCAGCGCGATTGCAGTAAGCATTGGGCGCCACTGCCATACATCACCGGCAAAAGCGACGTAGAAGATACGCAGCATCGCGCCAAAGGCGGCAACCTTTGTAGCTGCGGCCATAAAAGCGGTGACCGCAGTAGGTGATCCTTGGTAGACATCCGGTGCCCATGAATGAAAGGGAACTGCACTGACTTTAAAGAGCAGGCCGACACTTACAAATGAGATACCGACCAATAGGAAAACATCGTTGGCGGTACCACCAGTAATTGCAGCTGCAATACCCGAGAAGGTTATTGAGTTTGAGTAACCATAAAGGTAGGCGACTCCGAAGAGGAAGAATGCAGATGCAAATGCGCCAAGGAGAAAATACTTCAGGGCAGCTTCCTGTGATGCTAGGCGACGACGACGTGCCAGCCCTGCCATGAGGTAGAGAGGTAATGAGAGAACTTCTAGTGCAACAAAAAGTGTGATCAGATCTGATGCAACGGTAAATAAGAGCATTCCAGCAATTGCAAAGAGCGTCAGCGGGTAAACCTCTGTTATGCGAATATTGGCAGCTTGTGCTTCGCGCTCTTCATCTGAACCTGGAGCAGCAGTTGGAGCTGCCGCGAATTTATCGCTATCTGCCAGAAGAAGGATTGCAATAATCGCGATAATCAAGATAGCCATCTGAAGTAGATAGCCCGCACCATCGAAGGTGACAGAGTTCATCGCTGCCTTTGATGAGTACGTTCCGCGCGTACGGACCAATGCGGCTAGTGCAATGACCAAGGTGAAAACTGAGAGAGCTAATTGTGATGACGCACGTGATTTACGCGGAGCAAAGGCCTCAATGAGAACTCCTACGACAGCGCCAGCAAGGACCACCAAAATTGGAGCCAACATTGCATAATTTAGGATTGGAGATGTAAAGGTACCCACTTACTTTCCTCCATTCATGGTTGGTGCAGGATCGCTATAACCTTGCTGTTGCACGATATGTGCAGCGGCGGGGTTAATGATCTTGAGGAGCGGTGAAGGATAAAAACCAAGGAAGACTATGATTGCGATAACAGGTGCAATCGTAATCTTTTCGCGAAGGTTGAGATCTTTCAAATTTTCATTTCCAGGTGTTGTTTCACCGTGCAGAGCACGTTGCACTGGAATCAAGATATAGAGCGCGGCGAGAACTATGCCAAAGGTAGCGATAATGGCTGCCGCTGGATATCTCGTATATGTGCCGACAAGAACAAGAAATTCACTCACAAAGCTGGAAAGTCCTGGAAGCGCCAATCCTGAGAGCCCTGCGATAAAGAAGGACCACGCCATGATCGGTGTAACCCGTTGCAGTCCGCCGAAATCTGAAATTGTGGAAGATCCACGACGAATAATCATCCACCCTGCAACGAAGAAGAGTGCTGCAGTTGAGAAGCCATGATTAAACATATACAGGGTCGCACCGCTTTGAGATTGCGTTGTCATCGCAAAGATTCCGAGTGTGATGAAACCAAAGTGTGAGATTGATGTATATGCAATCAAACGCTTGATGTCTTTTGCACCAATAGCCAAGAACGCGCCATAGAGAATTGAAATCAGAGAGAGAACGATAATTACCGGAGTAAATGTCTTGCTCGCATCTGGAAAAATTGAGAGACAGAAACGGATCATTCCGTAGGTGCCGACCTTGTCGAGAATTCCAAGGAGCAGAATCGATGTGCCGGCTGATCCGCTCTTTGCTGCATCAGGTAGCCATGTATGAAATGGCCATAGCGGTGCTTTGATGGCAAAGGCGATAAAGAAACCTAAGAAGAGAATGTTCTGTGTCGTGGAGCTCATCAGAGTGTGTAGCTCTGAAAGTTCGGTGATATCAAATGTGACTCCACCATTTTGACCAGAGATGACAAAGAGTCCGATGATGGAGGCGAGCATCAGCAGGCCACCAAAGAGGCTATAGAGAAGGAACTTAACAGCTGCAGCTGCGCGCTCTCCGCTGCCGTATCCACCAAGTAAGAAGTAGATCGGGATCAACATCGCCTCAAAGAAAACGTAGAAGAGGAAGAGGTCTGTTGCAGCAAAGACGCCAATCACCATTGTTTCAAGAACAAGAATTAAGATGTAGAAAGTCTTTACTCCCCAACGACCGCCCTCTGATTCATTCCATCCACCCAAGATGACGAGTGGTGCGAGAATGACGGACATAAGAATGAGAACTAGTGCAATTCCATCAACACCTAGGCCCCAGTTAATTCCAAAGGATGGAATCCATGAGTAACTCTGGCGAAATTGCAGTTCTGTATTATCGACATCAAAACTCATAGCTTTAAATAGTGTTGCGGCTGCGACAACGAGTGTTGTGGCGAGAGCTACTTGCTTGACCAAACGCTCCTGGGCTGAAGGAATAAGAGCGATGAGCGCTGCCCCAAGTAGAGGCAGCATCATGATTATTGTGAGAGTCATTATTGAGTCACCACCCAAATTCCCGCGAGCAGAACGAGCGCACCGACAAGGATGAGGGCTGCGTATGAACGGACGTAACCAGATTGAGTACGACGAAGTGTTGCACCAGAACCGACTGCCATTGCACCGATTCCACGAACTGCGCCATCGATGACTTTTTCATCCATAACAACAAGTCCTTGTGTAAGTCCTTGTCCCGGACGCATAAAGATCGCTTCGTTGACGACATCCTGTCCGAGATCGTTGCGCGCTAAACGAGTAGCAAAGGAAACATCTGAAGGTGCAATCGCTGCGACTGGTCTGAATTGATATTTGGCCAACGCTATCGAGACACCAATAATGACAGCAGAGATTGCCAAGATTGAGACAACGCTATGTGGCATCAGTTCTTCATGCTCTGCTTTCTTCGCAAATAAAGGAGAAAGCCAGTGAACAAGTGCCTCGCCTTGTGTAAATAAGTATCCAGCTGTGACAGAACCAATAGCCAAGATCGCCATCGGAAGCCACATCAGCGCTGGAGATTCGTGCGGATGAACCCCGGCATCCCAACGCGCTTTACTTGTAAATGTAAGAACCATGACGCGAGTCATATAGAAAGCGGTAATGACAGCACCAAGAAGTGTGATGCTTCCAAGAATAATTCCCTGTGCGCCTCCTGAGTTAAAGGCAGTGGCGATAATTTCATCCTTCGAGTAGAAACCAGCAAATGGTGGAACGCCGATGATTGCTAGGTAACCAAGTCCGAAGGTAATAAAGGTAATTGGCATCGCCTTTCGCAAGCCACCATATTTGCGCATATTTACTTCATCATGCATGCCGTGCATAACAGAGCCTGCGCCGAGGAACATTCCTGCTTTGAAGAATCCGTGAGCGAGTAAGTGCATAATTGCAAAGGCATATCCGGCAGGCCCAAGTCCAGCTCCGACAATCATGTAGCCGATCTGTGACATGGTTGAAGCAGCAAGTGCTTTCTTAATGTCATCTTTTGCCATACCGATAATCGCACCGAAGATCAGCGTGATTGCACCAACAATGACAACTAAGAGTTGGGCTGTTGGCGCAGCATCGAAGACAAAGTTAGAACGAACGATGAGATAAACACCAGCGGTCACCATTGTTGCAGCGTGAATAAGCGCTGATACAGGTGTTGGTCCCGCCATCGCATCCCCCAGCCATGCCTGAAGCGGGAACTGTGCCGACTTTCCGGCGGCTGCGATGAGCAACATAATTCCCATTGCTGTCAGTGCCGGAGTACCAACACGATCAACAGATTCCTTGACGCCCTCAAATGAGACTGTTCCCATAGTTGCAAAGGCGATCATGATTGCAAAAGACAAGCCCATGTCACCAATTCGGTTCATCACAAAAGCCTTCTTAGATGCAGTTGCATAGGCAGGCTTTTTATTCCAGAAACCAATAAGAAGGTATGACGCTAGACCCACGCCTTCCCAGCCGACATAGAGGTTGAGATATGAGTTGCCAAGTACAAGAAGCAACATGGCGGCGATGAATAGGTTGAGGTAGGCGAAGAAGCGGCGACGATTCTCATCGTGTGACATATAAGAGATGGAGTAAATGTGAATCAGAGTACCTACTCCGCTAATAAGCAAGACGAAGCAGATTGAAAGCTGATCAAGTAATAGCGCGGCATCGACTTTAAATGTGCCGACTTCAATCCACGTAAAGAGTGTTTGGGTGATTGCCCGATCTTCTGTCGAGCGATTGGTCATCGCAAAGAAGTGCAGTAGTCCGAGTACAAACGACCCAGCTGACATTGCTGTTGCAAGAAGGTGTCCCCACTTATCTGCCTTTCGGCCGATGAGCAGAAGGAATACGGCGCCAAATAGAGGTAGCCCGATCAAATAAACAAGTGAGCTTGAAGTAACCATAACTATCGCTTCAACAAACTAGCATCATCGATAGATGCTGATCGGCGAGAACGGTATATCGCAACAATAATTGCAAGGCCGACGACTACCTCACATGCGGCCACAACCATAGTAAAGAATGCAACGACTTGGCCGTTGAGATTGCCATTAATGCGCGAGAAAGTGACGAGAGTGAGATTGCCAGCGTTGAGCATCAATTCAATACACATGAAGACAACGATCGCGTTGCGACGCACAACAACTCCGACTGCACCGATTGTAAATAGGAGAGCAGCGAGGTAGAGATAGTTATATGGATCCACTTACTTCTCCTCCTTCACAGTTGGGTCAACGACATCGAGTTGGAACTGGGCTGATTCGATTACATCCCCACGTGCCTTAAGCGTTGCCGAAATTGATGTTGGCGCAGGAGTTCCATCTGGAAGAAGTGCTGGAACATCCACTGCGTTATGGAGAGCGTAAACACCAGGACCCGGAAGTCCGGCTGCATCACTGAGTGAGCCAGTGCGAAAACGTGCGATTGCTTGTTCGCGCTGGCTTGGACGTCGATTGGTTCGTTGATGATGAGCAAGCACCATTGCTCCGAGCGCAGCGGTAATAAGTAGCGCTGAGATCACTTCGAATGGCAAGACGTAATCAGCGAAGAGCAGCATCGCAATTCCCTCGACGTTGCCTCCAGTATTTGCGAATTCAAGACCAACTGCAGGGCGACCCAGCGTTGCCCGCGCGATAAGTGTGACCATGAGTCCACCAAATCCAACTGCGGCGACAATGGCAATCCAGCGCAAGCCTGTAATCGTTTCAATAAGAGAATCCGATGCATCAACACCGACCAACATCAAAATAAAGAGGAAGAGCATCATCACTGCACCTGTGTAGACAACAATCTGAACTACACCGAGGAATACGGCGCCTTGTGCGATAAAGAAGATTGCCAAAGTAACCATGACAAGTGCGAGCAAGATTGCAGAGTGCACTGCCTTTTTCACAACCAACATTCCAAGTGCTGCAAGCACTGAAAGTGGGGCAAGTACCCAGAACATGAGAGTCTCTGGCGTTGCAATTTCCAACATTGTTATTGCTTCCCTTCTTGGGAAGGGTGAGCTGTAGTCACATCGCCGTTGTAATAATTTGTGTCATTCATCCCTGGATACATTGGATGAGGTGGTTGCAACATTCCTGCACGCAACGGTGCAAGAAGATCTTCCTTCTCGAAGATCAATTTTTCGCGCGAAGAGTCTGCGAGTTCATACTCATTTGTCATGGTCAAAGCACGAGTTGGGCAAGCTTCGATGCAGAGACCGCAGAAAACACAACGAAGATAATTGATCTGATAGACCTTGCCATAACGCTCACCCGGTGACATCTGATTATCCGGAGTGTTATCTGCGCCTTCGACAAAGATTGCATCGGCCGGGCAAGCCCACGCACATAGTTCGCATCCGATGCATTTTTCTAAACCATCAGGGTGACGATTAAGTTGATGGCGACCGTGAAAACGTTCTTCAGTTGGCGCTTTTACATCTGGATATGCAACGGTGAGATTCTTCTTAAACATTGAACGGAATGTGACCCAGAATCCTCGCGCTTGCTTTGCAAGAGGTGCTGGTCCTGGTTGGTTAACCTCAACGAAAGAGACATCGTCAACATTGTGGGCGATACCGCTCTTCTTTGGCTCGATTGAATTACTCATGAGCGCCTCCTGACTTTGCTGAAACGTTGAGTGAAGAAACTCCAGGAAGGGAAGGAACTGGGAAATCTGGAGCAGAACCCTCTGGAAGATCTCCTTGTGACTTCGCCTTGCTTCGCTCGTAGAGTGATGAAACAGTTAACGCAATAAGAACTAGTCCGAGTGCGAAAGCCATAATCACTGTGCGAGATGCACCCTGCTGCTGAATTACACGAAGAGTTGCGACAGTTAAAATCCAGATGAGGGAGGTAGGAATTAACACCTTCCAACCAAACTTCATAAATTGGTCATAGCGAAGTCGTGGCAGAGATGCACGAAGCCACATAAAGATAAAGAAGAAGATATTTACCTTAAGGAAGAACCAGACGATGGTGAACCATCCGCCGAGCCAACCTTCAGTAAAGCCAAGTCCTGGAGGTGCGTGATATCCACCCAAGAAGAGAGTTGTTGCAAGTGCTGAGACGGCAACGATATTTACATATTCGGCCAAGAAGAAGAGTGCGAATTTAAGTGATGAATACTCTGTGTGGAAGCCGCCTACGAGCTCACCTTCAGCTTCGGCTAGATCAAATGGTGCACGGTTAGTTTCACCAACCATAGAAATTACAAAGATCACAAATGAAGGAAAGAGAACTACTGCATTCCAATAGTTTGAATGCTGGGAGGAGATGATTTCTGAGGTCGACATAGATCCGGCATAAATAAAGACTGCGACAAGAGAAAGCCCCATAGCGATTTCATAGGAAATCACCTGTGCGCTCGAGCGCAATCCGCCTAATAATGGATAAGTAGAACCAGAAGACCAGCCAGCAAGAACGACGCCATAAACGCCGATTGATGTAACAGCGAGAATGTAGAGAACACCAACAGAGAGATCTGTCAGTTGCATTGCAGTCTCTTGCCCGAAGAGATTTACTTTTCCGGTCATTGGAATTACTGCAAAAGACATGAAGCACATAGAAGCTGCAATGATTGGCGCTGCGATAAATACGACCTTATCTGCTGCTGCCGGAATAATGTCTTCCTTGAGTGCCAGCTTTACGCCATCTGCTAAAGATTGAATAAGGCCGAATGGTCCAACACGGTTTGGTCCGGTTCGAAGCTGCATCTTTGCTAAGACTCGGCGTTCAGTCCAGACAGCCAGCAAGGTGGAGACAACGCAAATAATAAAGACTAGTAGCGCCTTTACTACGATGAGCCAACCTGGATCTTGGCTTATGAGCTCTGCATTTGTCATGCTTTCACCACCGTTACTAGTTCACCATGGACAGCTTCAAGAGTCTGCAATGGATTCGAGCCAATTGAATTACGTGGAAGCCAGACTGCATCATCATGAATCTCTTCAACGAGAGCTGGCAAAGTAATACTTCCTTGTGCATTTGAGATGCGTAGGTGATCTCCGGTTGCAACGCCAATTTTCTGCGCGCGTGATGGTGAGATCACGGCAAGTGTTGGTCTACGTGTTCCCGCTAAATTATCTTCTCCGATTTGGAGTGATCCTTCATCGAGTAGGCGACGCCACGAAGTAATAATCGCTTGATCTCCTGAAACACTGACTGGAGTTCCTGGTTGTACGGCAACGTGTGATGCGCGTGCACCTTCCCACTTTCCAAGTTGGGCAAATTCTCTCGCCGCCGCTGTTACGGTTCCGAGCATGATTGATTGACCCATCGCATCTGCTAATACTGAAAGTATGCGAACATCACTTCGGTTTAACGAATCAGCAACTGCTGCTGCAAATGCACGTGGGCGACCTTCCCAGTTGATATAGCTACCGTACTTTTCAGTTACTGCTGCAACTGGAAGTACTACATCTGCTAATTCAGTCACTGATGAATGTGCGATTTCTAGTGAGACAACAAATGCTTTCTTGAAAGCTTCTTTTGCCTGCGCGCTCTGTGGCATATCTGCAAGATCTACGCCGCCAACAATAAGTGCATCAAGATCATTGCTGTGAACAGCATCAATCATTGCGCGAACGCTGCGACCAGGTAGTGAAGGAACTGTGCTGACGCCCCATGCAGCTGCAATATCTACACGTGCAGCAGAATCTGAAACTGGGCGGCCGCCTGGAAGAAGGTGGCTAAATGCGCCAGCTTCAAGTGCGCCTCGTTCACCAGCACGACGTGGGATCCACGCAATCTTTGCACCTGTCTTTTCAGCGAGCGTGCGTGCGGCAGAGAGTAATCCGGCGCTCTCTGATGCGCGTTCGCCTACTAAAATTACAGACTTTGCGGTGAGTGAAATAGCCTCCAACGCTTGTGCTTCGTTACCTGGAGCTACCTTAATAAATTTTGCCTTGAGCTTATCCATTGCAATGGATCCCTTAGTTGCAACAGATGTCACGGCGAGTGCACGCTTTTTGAAGTTTTTATTTAAGCGCAAGAAGACGATTGGTGACTCTTCCTCAGGTTCAAATGCAACAAGGAGTACATGATCAGCAACATCGATATCGCGGTAGTGAACTGCAGATCCGACAACAGTTGAAGCAAGGAAATTGGCCTCTTCATCAGATGTCACACGTGTGCGGAAATCAATGTCATTTGTATTAAGTGCAATACGCGCAAACTTTGCATATCCATATGCATCTTCAACTGTTGGGCGACCTCCAACGATCACACCTGCTCGCTTGCCAACAAGTCCAACTGCTGCAGCCGCTAGAGCTTCAGGCCACGATGCTGGTACGAGTTCACCTTCGGCGTTACGTACCAGTGGCTGAGTTAAGCGATTTTGTGAAGTGATGTACTTAAATGCCCAACGTCCCTTATCGCAGTTCCACTCTTCGTTTACCGCAGGATCATCTCCAGCTAGGCGACGGAGTGTTTTTCCACGGCGAACATCGGTACGCATGTCACATCCTGATGCGCAATGCTCACATGCCGATGGAGTCGAAACGAGATCGAATGGACGGGCACGGAATCGGTATGAAGCACCGGTGAGTGCACCTACTGGACAGATTTGAATTGTATTTCCGGAGAAATAAGACTTAAACGGATCGTTCTCGTAGATACCCACCTGTTGTAAAGCTCCGCGCTCATTAAGAGTAATAAATGGATCGGATGCAATCTGTTCAGAGAAGCGTGTGCAACGTGCACATAAGACGCAACGTTCGCGATCAAGGAGAACTTGCGATGAAATATTGATCGGCTTTTCGAAGATACGTTTTACTCCACCAAGTCGAGCTGTTGGATTTCCATTAGACATCGCTTGATTTTGAAGTGGGCACTCGCCACCTTTATCGCAGACCGGGCAATCAAGTGGATGGTTTCCTAGAAGAAGTTCCATCACACCTTTCTGTGCCTTATCGGCAACAGGAGATGTGAGCTGTGTCTTTACAATCATGTTGGGTTCAACTGGGATTGTGCATGACGCCTGTGGCTTTGGAAAGGCACGGCCGTTAATTTCAATATCAACAAGGCATTGACGACATGCACCAACTGGATCAAGAAGTGGGTGATCGCAGAATCGTGGAATCTGAATTCCTAGTTTTTCTGCTGCGCGGATCACAAGGGTGCCCTTAGGAACACTTACTTCAAATCCGTCGATCACGACAGTAATCAACTCCACTGCAACGGTGCTCTCTTGTGTAGTCATTATTTACTAGCTCCTACAAAAAGGGTTGATTGGACTGGATCAAATGGGCATCCGCCTTGAGTTAAGTGGGCGATGTATTCGTCGCGGAAATACTTGATCGATGAGGTGATTGGGCTTGTTGCACCATCACCGAGTGCGCAGAATGAACGCCCCATGATGTTGTCACAGAGATCGAGAAGTTTTTCAAGATCTGCCTCTGTTCCGACTCCTGCTTCGAGATCGCGCAAGATTTGGACGAGCCACCATGTGCCTTCGCGACATGGTGTGCACTTGCCGCATGATTCATGCTTATAAAACTCGGTCCAGCGAAGTACTGCGCGAACAACGCACGTTGTCTCATCAAAGATTTGCAGTGCCTTTGTACCAAGCATCGAACCTGCTGCAGATACACCTTCGTAATCAAGTGGAATATCCAGATGTGCATCGGTAAATAGTGGAGTCGAAGATCCACCTGGAGTCCAGAACTTGAGCTTGTGGCCAGTGCGCACTCCCCCAGCAATTTCAAGAATTTCACGCAGCGTAATTCCAAGAGGTGCTTCAAATTGTCCTGGGTTATTTACATGGCCTGAGAGTGAGTAAAGAGTTGCACCCTTTGACTTTTCTGTACCCATTGATTGATACCACTCTGCACCATTTGCAATGATTGCAGGAACTGATGCGATTGATTCAACATTGTTTACAACAGTTGGCTTTGCATACAAACCTGCAATGGCCGGAAATGGTGGACGAAGACGAGGTTGTCCGCGGAAACCTTCGAGTGAATCCAAGAGTGCTGTCTCTTCGCCGCAGATATATGCACCTGCGCCGATATGAAGCACGACATCAACGCCTTTGCCAAGTAGTCCGGCAGCGTATGCATCTGTAATTGCTTGGTTGACACGACGAACAACATGTGTGACTTCACCGCGAATATAAATAAATGCTTGCTTTGCACGAATTGCATGGCAAGCAATAATGCATCCCTCGATCAGAACATGTGGATTAGCCATCAATAGCGGCGTATCTTTACACGTACCTGGCTCTGATTCATCTGCGTTAACAACAAGATAGTGATCTTTGTTATCGCCCTGCGGAATAAATCCCCACTTCATGCCGGTAGGAAAACCAGCGCCGCCACGTCCGCGCAATCCTGAATCTTTAATCATCTGGATTACTGCATCTGGATCCATAGCTAAGGCTTTTTCTGCAGCCTTATATCCGCCGTGACGCTTGTATCCCTCTAAAGTAAATGAATCTTTCTCATCCCAATGAGCTGAAAGAATTGGTGTAAGCGTTGCCATTACTTGCCCTCCATCTTTCGAGCTAGATTAAGACCAAGGAGCGTTGCAGAACCAGCCTGCACACCTTCGCCAGCAAGACCATCGTTAAGTCCTGCCAAAACTGCTGATGCTTCCTTATATGTAACAAGGCGATTAGGTCCGCGTGTAGGTGCAGGTGGATTTCCAGCGCGTGCACCATCGACCAAACTTTTTGCAGATTCAACAGTTTGGTTGTCGTAGAACTCCCAGTTGGCCATCACGACAGGTGCGTAATCACAGGCTGCATTGCACTCGATATGCTCTAGTGAAACTTTTCCATCTGCAGTCACGCCATCGTTTTCAATTCCAAGATGTTCTTTGAGCGCACTAAAGATTGCATCTCCGCCCATGACGGCACAGAGAGTGTTTGTGCAAACTCCCACGTGATACTCACCGATTGGGTTGAACTTGTACTGGGTATAGAAAGTGGCAACAGCAGAAACTTCTGCAGTTGCGATTTCAAGCATTTCTGCAATGTTTTCGATACCAGAGTTAGTGACATAACCGGCAACTGATTGCACATAGTGCAGGAGTGGCATGATCGCAGAACGCTTACGTGGGTAACGCGCAACAATCGAGTTCATAACCTCTTGGTTAAGTGTTGGGTCTACAGATGACATTAGCGGTCAACTCCTCCCATCACAGGATCGATTGAGGCAACTGCGCCAATGATGTCAGCGATCATTCCGCCTTCACTCATTGCAGATGTTGATTGCAAATTATTAAATGAAGGCTCACGGAAGTGAACGCGATAAGGACGAGTTCCACCATCGGATACAACATGGGCAGCCAGTTCTCCACGTGGAGATTCAACTGCCGCGTACACCTGGCCTGCTGGAACGCGGAATCCTTCTGTAACAAGTTTGAAGTGATGAATAAGAGATTCCATCGAGCTACCCATGATTTCGCGGATGTGATCGAGTGAGTTACCGAGTCCATCAGCACCGAGTGCTAATTGAGCCGGCCACGCAATCTTCTTATCTGCAACCATCACCGGTGCACCGTTAAGGGCGTCTAGTTTATCTAGCGCCTGTTCGATGATTCGTAGTGATTCTTCGAGCTCTGCCATGCGGATTAAGAAGCGACCATAGACATCGCAGGTATCTGCAGTGATGACATCAAATTCATAATTTTCGTATCCGCAATATGGAGACATCTTGCGCAAGTCCCAAGGAAGTCCGGTCGAGCGTAGAACTGGACCAGTAATTCCAAGAGTGGTGCAGCCTGCGAGATCGAGGTATCCGATACCAACGGTGCGCTTCATCCAAATGGTATTTCCAATCAAAAGCTTCTCGTTATCTTTAAAGTTTTTGCGCAGCGTCTTCACAAGTTCGCGCAGACGCGTTGTCATGCCGGCAGGAAGATCTTGCTGTACTCCACCTGGACGCACATAAGCCATATTCATACGAAGGCCGGTGATCGCCTCAAAAGCATCAAGCACCATTTCGCGTTCGCGGAATGCAAAGAACATCGGTCCCATTGCGCCAAGTTCGAGTGCGCCAGTGCCGAGTGCGACCATGTGAGATGAGATTCGGTTGAGCTCCATCATAAGAACGCGGATTACTGATGCGCGCTCTGGCACATCCTCTGTAATTCCCAAGAGTTTTTCGATGGCAAGACAGTATGCAGTTTCGTTAAAGACAGGGCTGAGGTAATCCATACGTGTAGCAAAAGTTGTTCCTTGAGTCCATGATCGGTACTCCATGTTTTTTTCAATACCAGTGTGTAGGTATCCGATACCGGGGCGAACTTCTGTAATGGTCTCGCCTTCAAGTTCTAGAACAAGGCGCAGAACACCGTGTGTAGATGGGTGCTGTGGGCCCATATTTACAATGATGCGCTCTTCTTTCGCCTCACCGATTTCAGAGACGAGTTCATCCCAGTCTCCACCAGTTACTGAATAGACAGTGCCTTCAGTTGTTTCGCGAGAGGATGCGTATGGATCAAAAGTTGTTGTCACTGGTATGACCTCCGCTCTGATGGAGCAGGTGTTGTTGCACCTTTGTATTCAACAGCGATTCCACCGAGTGGATAATCTTTCCGTTGTGGGTGACCGTCCCAATCATCTGGCATCAAGATGCGAGTAAGCCCTGGGTGGCCATCAAAGATAATTCCAAACATGTCAAAAGTTTCGCGCTCGTGCCAATTGTTTCCACCCCACACATCAACAACTGATGGAATGTGTCGATCAGAATCAGATGTAGAAACTTCAAGGCGAATGCGCTGGTTCTTAGTCATTGAAAGCAATGGATAGACAGCCACCAATTCGCTACCGGTGCGCTCTGGATAGTGAACTCCTGAGACACCCATGCACATTTCAAAGAGCAACTTATCGCGCAAGATGCGAGCAACTTCAACCAGGCGATCTTTCTTGATGTGAAGTGTGAGTTCTCCGCGATCTACGACAACGCGGGTGATTGCATCAGCAAAGTCTGGATATGCGCGCTCGAGGTCATCAGCTACTTGATCAAAATATCCACCAAATGGGCGCTCTGTTGAACCAGTAGCTGCCGCAGTTGCAACAAGGCCGCCGTAGCCTGATGTATCACCAGTGCCGCGCGCGCCAAACATTCCTTGCTGGGTTTCACTCATTATGCATGAGTCCCTTCAAGTGGAAAGGAGCCAAGTTGGATCGTTGGGCGAGCATTTAACGCTGCTTTTTCGACCTCTTTAATTATTGCTTCGCGATTAGGTCCAAGGGATGTGTTGCTAATTTGTTCGTGCAATTTAATAATCGCATCTAATAACTGTTCTGGACGTGGTGGGCAACCAGGAAGATAAATATCAACTGGTACAACGTGGTCAACACCTTGCACGATTGCGTAGTTATTAAACATTCCACCTGAAGAAGAACATGCGCCCATTGCAATGACCCATTTTGGCGCAGTCATTTGGTCGTAAATTTGACGCAGTACTGGAGCCATCTTCTGTGACACGCGACCAGCAACAATCATGAGATCTGCCTGACGAGGTGAAGCGCTAAAGCGCTCCATTCCGAAACGTGAAATGTCATGCTTGGGAGCAGAACCAACTGCCATCATTTCAATTGCGCAGCACGCTAGACCAAAAGTAGCTGGCCAGAGTGAGCTCTTGCGCATGTAACCGGCCAAACCTTCAACGGTAGAGAGAAGGACTCCGCTTGGTAACTTATCTTCAAGACCCATGTCTTAATCCCATTCCAATCCACCACGTCGCCACACATATGCGAAAGCGACAAAAATTGTGCCGATAAAAATTGCCATCTCAGCTAATCCAAAAAGACCGAGCGCATCAAAGGTGACAGCCCATGGATAGAGAAAGACCATTTCAATATCGAAAACAATAAAGAGCATTGCTGTTAAAAAGTATTTAACTGGAAAGCGTCCACCTTCAAGTGCTTGCGGTGATGGCTCAATTCCGCACTCGTATGCCTCTTGCTTTGCGCGGTTATAACGCGCTGGCCCCGTGACTGAGGCGATCCCTACCGAAAAGACGGCAAAGCCAAAGCCGATGGCGAAGAGGATGAGGATTGGTACATATGGATTAGCGCTCACGGGGCGTAAGTCTAGGCGTTGAGAGCGTGAGGGGAAATCGACTAAGGGGCTACAGCCATGTGAATTGCCACAACTCCGCCGGTCAGATTCTTCCAACCCACCTGAGTCCATCCGGCATCAACGATCTGCGCGGCGAGCGCTTTCTGGTTTGGCCAGGCCCTGATCGAATCCGCCAGATAGATATAGGCATCGGGATTAGATGAAGTCTTGCGGGCGATAAAGGGCAGGGCGCGCATCAAATAATTCATGTAGATCGCCCTAAATGGAGCGAAGCTAGGGCTGGAGAATTCAACGATGACGAGGCGGCCACCTGATTTGACGACTCGGCGGGCCTCGGCCAACGCCTGGGCGGTGTTCTGGGTGTTACGCAGGCCGAAAGAGATAGTAAAGAGGTCAAAGGAGTTATCTTCAAAGGGCAGGTTGAGGGCGTCGGCCTTTATGAAGGTCAGATCCGGGCGGGCCTTTTGGCCGGCAGCGATCATGCCTTGCGAGAAATCGGCGGCGGTCACATCTGCCCCGGCAGCAGCCAAAGGGGCCGAGCTCGATCCGGTGCCAGCGGCCATATCCAGGATCTTCATCCCGGGGGCTGGCGCGATGATCTTGGTGGCGGCCTTGCGCCAGGCCTTGGTGCGACCCAGGCTCAAAATGTCGTTGACGATGTCATAGCGGCGAGCAACCCCATCGAACATCGCAGCTACTTCCTGCGGATTTTTATCCATATTCGCTCGCGACATGCACGTATTCTCGCTGAAGGTAGGCTTATCCACAACTTCGAAACAAGGATGGAAAAAGAGATGACTTCTAATCGAGTGCAATCACAGACGCTTCGCAGCGCTGTATTTCCAGCATCTACCGCCCTCACACATTCGCTCTTTCTTGTTGGCGGAGTTCTCTTCCTTTCGGCGCTCGCCCAGATCGCGATCCCAGTTCCAGGTTCCCCTGTGCCTGTCACAGGTCAAACACTCGGCGTCTTTCTTATTGCAACCACCTACGGCGCTCGTTTAGCCACAGCAACTTTTGCTACATATCTATTGGCAGCAATTGCTGGCGCTCCTCTCTTTGCCCCATCTGCAACTCTGCCAAACCACGGTCTTGCCCGAATCACCAGCGCAACCGGCGGATATTTGATCGGAATGTTAGTTGCCACATTTGTTATTGGTTATCTCGCGCAGAGAAAAGCAGATCAGAAATTTCGCACATCTTTTCCAATGCTCATTCTTGGAACCGCGATCATCTTTGCCTTCGGACTCACCTGGCTTCGATTTAGTTTAGAGATGAGCTGGTCACAGGCAATCGCCGTCGGCCTCACTCCATTTATCTTCGGTGAAGCGCTCAAGATTGCAATTACTGCAACCTCACTTCCACTGATCTGGAAGAGAATTTCGCGAAAACTTAACGCCTAATTTTCTATGACTTCCCTTATTCCTGTAACAACGGCAAAGGTTTCATCCCACCTGCCGCTTTTAGATTTACTACCCGATAAAGATCATCTGTCGTGGGTTCGAGGTGGTCAGGGATTAGTTGGATGGGGCGTCTATGCAAAGACAACAGTGCGCGGGCCTCGTCGCTTTAGAGATGCGCGCGAGTGGTGGCAAGGCCAACTAGCAACGCTGAGTGTGACTAACACTTTAAATATCAGCGGCACCGGTCCAATTCTCTTTAGCTCCTTTAGCTTTGATGAAAATGAAGAGTCAGTACTCGTTATCCCTGAAATTGTGGTGGGTGCTCGAGCTGGTGTTTCGTGGATGACATGGATTGGAGATAAGGCACAGCCTTACTTACCGAAGAAAGCGCCGGATTTAGTGCATCCCGAATTTACTTGGAGAGATGGCTCTCTTACTCCCAATGAATGGATGTCTCGAGTTGCAACAGCCATTGGAGAGATTGAAATTGGCGAACTGGAAAAAGTTGTACTTGCGCGAGATTTGATTGCAGTAACAGAGAAAGTGATCGACACTCGTCCATTACTGAATAATCTCAGCGAAAACTATCCATCTACATGGATTTTCTCAGTCGATAACCTCATTGGGGCAACTCCTGAATTATTGCTTCGTCTTTCACGTGGAATGGTCACATCTCGTGTTCTAGCGGGCACTATCAGTAAGACTGGTGATGACGAGAAAGATTTGGCACTTGCGGCATCCCTTGCAAGATCTTCAAAAGATCTAGAAGAGCACGAGTATGCAGTTCGATCTGTCGCCGATGCCCTTGAACCTTTCTGTACATCAACAAATGTTCCTGAATCACCTTTTGTCTTACACCTTGCAAACGTGATGCATCTTGCTACCGATGTGACCGGCGCACTGATCGAATCAAAGGCTGATGTTGATGCATTCTCATTGCTCTCACGTTTACATCCATCGGCTGCTGTCTGCGGAACACCGACACATATGGCGCTGAAATTAATTAGCTCTCTTGAAGGAATGAACCGCGGGAGATATGCCGGTCCCGTTGGCTGGATCGATGCGCAAGGTGATGGTGAACTAGGAATCGCACTTCGATGTGGTCAGGTTTCTGATACAGCAATTCGAATCTTTGCTGGCTGTGGAATTGTTTCTGGTTCAAACCCGGAGAAAGAACTCAAAGAAAGTAATGCAAAATTTGCGCCGATGCGTAGCGCTTTACAGTGATTCCATCTTCGAATAGATAGCTTTCAATAATTCGGCGTTTTTTTCTCGTGTAGGCACTTTCACCACCACAATTTCAAAGCCTGTTATTGGCTTCGTGAAGCTTTCAGATAATTCCTTGACCGAGGATATGGTCGTGGTTTTGACACCAAAGCTGGTGGCGATCGCTGCGATATCTCGATCATGCGGGGTTCCAAAAATAGTTTCAAATCCCTCAACCCCTGCCTGCGGAAGAGTTGAAAAGATCCCACCACCGTTATTGTCTATGACAAATAAACGTAACTTTGCGTGAGAGCTATGTGAAAGAGCGCTCACATCATGGAGAAATGCCAGATCTCCAATCACGGCATATGTCTGATTCGCGCCAGATGCAATCCCGAGTGCGGTCGAGATATTGCCATCAATCCCTGCTAGACCTCGGTTTGCATAGACGCTTACTCCGCTACGTGGAATTGCAAAGCCTTCAATATCTCTTATCGGGCGAGAGGATGCAATGAAGAGAGCTGCACCGGATGGAATATGTCTAGCAAATTCTCTGGCGAATAGTTCTTCTGACCAAATATCTAGATCAGCAATTACCTTCGCGCTGCGTTCTGCCAGCTTGCTCCAAGTATCTATCCAATCGCTATCGGCTGCCGGTACTTGCAGGGCGGGAAGAGCAAGGAATTTCTGGTCTGCAGCGCGATCTGAGTCAACGGTTGCCATGCGCGGATCGATAACAATTGTTTTTCGAGCGGTGTAGATAAGGGCATTGATACTCCGAGAAAGAGTTGTCCGTCCGATGACTATGACGGTATCTGGCTTTACTTCACTTCTAATCTTCGTTGAGGTCAGAAAGATGCTGGCATGAGAAATGGCGTTCTCAAATGAGAGCGGGTCTTCTGCAATTACCGGCCAACCAAGATTTTCTGCAAACTTAACTATGCTTTCTTGGCTCAAGCCACCGCGATCGTAGCCAATCACTAACAATCCTCGCGTAGATTTTGTGTGAAGAGTTCCAGGACTCTTGCGATCAAATACTTTCGGTGGGGCGATGGCTAAGTTATCTAACCACGCGTCATCTGCACCACCGATAAGTGGTTCATCAAACTGAATATTGAGATGAACCGGGCCTGATTGAAGTGAGTTAAAGGGGAGTTCCATGGGGTACGCAGAACCTGAAATATCTGCAAAGTAACGGACAGCTTTACCGAAGATTCGTGCCTGCTCAGTTGTTTGGTTGGCACCTGTCTTGCGAAGTCGAGCTGGGCGATCTGCAGTGAGTACTAGTAAAGGTTGGTTGGTATGTGATGCCTCAAGAACTGCAGGGTGATAGTTAGCAACAGCGGTTCCGCTGGTGCAGACAATTGGTACCGGTAGGCCTGAGGCTTTGGCGACTCCTAGGGCGAAGAAGGCTGCAGTTCTTTCATCAATGCGTACATGCAGCTTTATCAAGCCCTTTTTGCTGGCTTGGTAGAAGGCGATCGAAAGAGGGGCGTTACGAGATCCCGGAGAGATGACGACATCCTTGATTCCAGATTCAATAATCTGTCTGACAATAACGCGAGCGAGGGTTGTTGCTTCACTCATGCAATTAACTTCCCGACTCTCATGATGCGATTCTTCCACCATTGCAAGCGATCTGGTGACACATCAAGACCATCTAACTGTGGAGATATCTGTCCCAGTGCGATCTTTCCATCAAGAATCTTATGGTTGGCAACATCTGTAGATAGAAGTGAGCCTGTAGCTAAACCGCAATCAAAGGTGAGGTCTTTAATACTTGCCGCCAGTTCGAGTCCGTATTCGATTCCGATCGCACTTTCTAGCGCACTCGATACAACGACTGGAAGTCCATGATGGACTGCAATGTCGAGAGATCGTTGGATACCACCTAGTGGTTGCACTTTAAGCATCACGATATCGGCAGCATCGGTGAGGTCTACTTTAAATGGATCGGGTGCTTTACGAATAATCTCATCTGCTGCAATACGAAGAGGAATCTTTATCTTGCGCTTAAGTTCACGGAGTTCTTCGATAGTTGCACAGGGTTGTTCAACATATTCAAGCGGGCCAATCTCTTCATAGTATGCATAGAGATGAGTGAGCGCTTCGTCTACAGACCAAAGTCCATTGACGTCAACGCGGATAGCAGCCTTTGGTGCGTTGGAAAATACTCGAGCAACTCGCATGACATCGTCGGTGAGATTACTTCCCACCTTTACCTTGAAAGTCTTTGCCCCTGAATAAGTTTGCATCAGGGCTTCGATCTCTTTTTTATCGTTGAGTTCTGGGATGGTGCCGTTTATTGCAATGGCATCACGGAAGCGGGCTGGGCGAGCAACTGTTGCCGCCTCTATTGCGCTAGCAAGCCACGGTGCACACTCGTTATCGTCGTATTCAAGAAATGGTGAGAACTCCCCCCATCCATGCGGGCCTTGCATCAGTGCAACTTCGCGATAGGTCACACCACGAAAATTGGTGCGCGTAGGAAGAGTGATTACGCGAAGTGTTGCAAGGAGGTCATCAAGCATAAGGATTAAGGGCGCTTAGGGAATTTACCGAAATCAGGAGCGCGCTTTTCTTTATAAGCATCGCGTCCTTCTTGTCCTTCTTCGCTTAAGTAGAAGAGCAATGTGGCATCGCCGGCAAGTTGTTGCACGCCAGCCAATCCATCATCTGCTGCATTCATACTTGACTTCAATAGACGAAGCGCCATTGGAGAGTTGCGCAACATTTCGCGACTCCACGAAACTGTTTCGGCTTCTAGCTGATCAACTGGAACAACTGTGTTGATGAGTCCCATGGCGAGCGCTTCTTGCGCATCGTATTGACGCGTCATAAACCAAATCTCGCGAGCTTTCTTCTGGCCCACACTTGCTGCAAGTAGCCCTGAACCGTAACCACCGTCGAAAGATCCAACCATTGGGCCGGTCTGTCCGAACTTGGCATTCTCTGCAGCAATCGTGAGATCGCAGACAACGTGGAGAACATGTCCTCCGCCAATAGCCCACCCTGCCACCATCGCGATGACTGGCTTAGGTGTTCTGCGAATTTGAATTTGTAGATCTAAAACATTGAGGCGTCCAACTCCAGCCTTTGCTAATTCGTCATCGCCGAGATATCCATCATCACCGCGAACGCTGATATCTCCACCTGAACAGAATGCTTCGCTGCCTTCACCGGTCAAGATAATGACTCCGACATCTGAGTTATCGCGTGCCAATGAGAATGCTTGTTGCAGTTCAATAATTGTTTGCGGGCGGAATGCGTTACGTACCTCTGGGCGGTTGATGGTGATCTTGGCGATGCCATCTGCGACTTGGTATTTAACGTCGACGAAATCTGCGCCACCCTTGCCGGTTGCCCATGCTGGGATAGTGCGGTCTCCGAATTCACGCTTGATTGGCTTGCTCACGATTCCTCCACTCTTACTTGCAGGCGATAGCCTACGCGGGCTATGGATATCTCGGCCAACCCAAGTAACCGATCTCGCTCTGTGATCTCGGTCGATCCCGCGCTGGCTATCGGCGATGTGATGAATATCTTGGCTCAAGCGTTAGCCGACCAGGGTCCGGCCCTTAATTTTACGGATGAATCTATTGAGAGCGTCGATAGCGATATCTGCCTTGTTGTTGCGACAACAGGATCTAGTGGAACGAGAAAATCTGTAGCGCTTAGCTCTGCCGCGCTCTTGGCATCTGCGCGTGCATCACTTGAATTTCTACAAGCGCGTCCTGGGCAAACCTGGGCGCTTGTTCTGCCAATTCACCATATTGCTGGAATCAATGTCTTAATTCGCTCACTCGAGCTTGGAACAATTCCGGTTGATCTGCGAAACGCCGATAGCTATCCAACAACTGATTTCTCTGCAGTGGTCCCAACTCAGATTTATCGCGCACTTAATGGTGATGAAAAGTTATTGGCACATTTAAAGGCTGCACAATTTGTACTCGTCGGTGGTGCCAAACTTCACGATGATCTTCTCTTCCAGGCAATCAATGCTGGAATATCAATCCTCGCCACATATGGGATGAGCGAAACTTCAGGTGGGTGTATCTATGCAGGAACTCCACTCAATGGTGTTCAGGCAAGAATTTCAGATGCAGGTTTAATTGAAATCTCTGGACCTATCTTGGCCGCTGGCTATCTCAACAACGATGAACTCTGGAATCAGCACTATCGCGATGGTTGGTTTACGACATCAGATCTAGGAGAAATCAATAGCGATGGGACTGTAGATGTCTTGGGTCGCGCAGATGATGTCTTCATCTCTGGTGGAGAGAAAGTCTCACTCCTGTCAGTAAGTAAGAAACTGGAAGATAGATATCCGCAGAACAATTGGTGCGCACTTGCTGTTGCTGATCTCAAATGGGGTCAACGACTTGTTGTAGCCGTTGCTGGCATGAATCCGCCTTCACACGAAGAGGTCGCAGCTTTGCTCGGAGATGCATTTGGTAATGCGGCAAAGCCAAAGCAATATCTCATTTTTGAAACTTTTCCACTTATTGGAATCGGTAAGATAGATCGAATTGCGCTAAGAAACCGAGCAGAGGATGAATTCCATGGCTAAGCCATCGATGAAAGTCTGGGTAACCGGAGCACGCATCCGAACCCTGCCTGCAGCAATTGCTCCAATTCTTGTTGCCAGCGCTCTGGCTGGATCAGATTTTCACCTTCTTCCCGCGTCACTGGCACTTCTTGTAAGCCTTAGCCTGCAAGTGGGTGTGAATTATGCAAATGATTACTCCGATGGTGTGCGCGGCAGTGATGACAATCGCGTCGGTCCAGTGCGAATTACTGCAGGCGGTTTAGCTTCACCTGCATCGGTTAAACGAGCCGCCTTTATCTCTTTCTTTATCGCATCCGTTGCAGGTCTTGCGCTCTCAGCGATGAGTTCATGGTGGTTAATCGCAGTTGGAGTCTTCTCTGTTGCAGCAGCTTGGGGATATACAGGCGGCAAGAATCCTTACGGCTATATGGGGCTCGGTGAAGTATTTGTCTTTATCTTCTTCGGTCTCGTGGCAACAGGTGGAACATTTTATGTGCAGGTGGAAAAAATCACAGGACAGGCAATTCTGGCTGGAACAATTGTTGGTTTCTTAGCGTGTGCAATCCTGGTCGTGAATAACATTCGCGATCGCGCGTTAGATTCTGAAGTCGGTAAGAAAACTTTGGCGGTACGACTTGGGGATCAGCGGTCCCGACTTCTTTATAGCGTGCTGATTGTCAGTCCCTTCCTTTTAACCACTGGCTTCGGCACTCCCTGGACGCTGCTGACCTTGCTTACGCTTCCGCGAGTGATTTTAATCCTGCGCACCCTCTGGGCTGGGGCCCTGGGGCGTACCTTGATCCCGGTCCTTGCAAAGACTGGTGAACTGCAGATTCTCTTCTGCTTGACCCTATCTCTCGCACTGATTCTGCAACGGCTAGTATAAGTTCATGGTTAAAGGCCTGATTTTCCTTACGATTGCACTAGCTGCACTTCAGCTCTATGCATTTGTTGATTGTGCAATGCGCGATGATTCTCTGATTAAGCGACTGCCTAAATGGGGATGGCTTCTTATCATTTTCTTTCTTCAAGCATTTGGAGCGATCGCATACTTTATCGCTGGTAGAAAACCTAAAGGCGGTGGTGGAAAGAAGCAGGGTCCACAGCGCCGAATTCTTCCGCCAGATGATGATCCAGATTTCTTACGCAAACTCTAAATTTTAAAGACCTGAGTAGGTGTGCTTTCCAGTTCCCCATACATTTACATAGACATAGTTAAATAAAAATGTAGATCCCGCAAAGAGACAGAGCCACGCTGCGCGGCGCCCCTTCCATCCGATGGTGACGCGGGCGTGTAAATATGCCGCGTAGGCAACCCAGGTAATAAATGCCCACGTCTCTTTTGGATCCCATCCCCAATAACGTCCCCATGCACTTTCAGCCCAAATCGCGCCTGCAATAACGGAGAAGGTCCAGAGTGGAAAGACAAATGCAACAAGACGATATGAAAGTTGATCAAGAACTTCAAGGGCAGGAAGTCGAGTTGCCCATGCAGGTCGCCCCGCACCTCTCTCGCGCGAATCCAAGTAGAGATATGCACCAGCGATCACATTAGATAACAAAAAGACTCCGCCAGAAATAATCGCAGCAACGACGTGAATAACCAGCCAGGTAGATTTAAGGGCAGGGACAAGTGGTGCGCTGTCACGGTAGAGCAGAGTGATTGCAGTACCTAGCGTGAGTAGCGCCGCGAGAGAGATAAAGAGGCCAAGCCATCGCAAGTCATGTTTTCTTAGCGCTACTAAATATGCGCCGGTAAATGCCAGTGCGCCAGTAATTGAGAATTCGTACATGTTGCCCCAAGGGACGTGGCCGTTAGAAAGTCCACGTGCAATGACGCCGATAAGAAGTAGGAGGAAAGCCAAAATCATCAACGAAGTTCCGATGCGAGCAGCTTTCTCCGCCTTGCTGTAATCCATCTTCTGCTGATCAGCACCTCCGGCGGGCACTTTCACCGCCCATGCGGTCTCAAAGGCATGGACTAAAAATGAGAGAGCGAAGACACCCATCGCACTGTAAACAAAGTTATTGGAGAGATAAGCCCATGTTGTCTGCGTCATTTCTCTCCCTTTACACATCGTACAAAGTTTTCTAATTGCAGATCGAGTGCAGCTGAATTGTTCTTAGCTAAACCAGCGATCTCAACCTGACCATCTGTGCGAATACGAATCCAGATTCGTCTACGGAAACCGAAGAGTGAAGCAAGCAATCCTGCTAGCGCAAGAATACCTCCGATAAGCGAATAGCTCTTCCCGGGATCGCGTACAACGGCAAGGTTGATCCATGGTTCTACTTTTTCAAAAGTGATACTTCCCCCGGTGAAATCAAATCGCTCGCCAGGTGCCAATGAATCTAAGGCGATCCGTGTCATGTCCGTTGTATCAATTGTGTAAATCGATTGCGGCACACCAGTATCGAGACCTAGATCACCTTCCCAAATCGAAAAGAGCAATCGGGGCTTGAGCAGTTCTGGATAGACCGACACTGCGCCAGCTTGGGGATCTCGTTGATATGTGGGCACGAAAGAAGAAACAAATCCTAGTTGTGGGGATGCCTCAGGAACCTTGATCGAACCAATAGAACGTAAGTTGGAATCTTGTGGCAAGAACGTTACTGGGCCTTGAAAGTTAACGTTTCCAACTTCATCGCGGACTGTAACAACTGGGGCATATCCATTTGCCTGCAAATACACGCGAGATGAGCCAAAGGTAAGTGGGCTATTTACCTTGATTACTCCTTCCTCAAGATTTCCTGCCTCATCTTCAGTCGTGACGTATGCAGAGTAATCCAAAGGGGTATTTGTGATGGGGTCGTACTTGGCGACGAACGAGTTAAGCCGAACTGAGAAAGTATTGAGTGACTTTTCATTAGTGAGTTTTCCATAGTTCAGTGAGTCATAACTCGTTGCAAGATTAATAAATCTCTCCCCTGTAACGACAATCGCATCGCCTCTCATGCCAAAGAGAGAGCCAATACTTACTCCGACCAAAACGAGAATAAGGGAGAGATGAAAGAGTAAGTTTCCGGATTCGCGGAAATAACCTTTTTCGGCGGAAATTGATCCCGCTTGTTCTCTGATTCGGAAATGATTCTTCTTAAAGAATTCATGGGCACGCGCGAGCTCGTCACCGTTACCTTTAACGAGGGTGTAACCCTGTAATTTCTCTAAATTCTTTGGTGTTACCGGTGGCTTTGCGCGAACAAGTTTGAGATGTTCAAATGTCCGAGGCAAGACGCACCCAATGAGTGAGATAAAGAGCAAGATATAAATCGCACTAAACCATGGAGCAGAGAAGACATCAAAGCCACTTAATCGGTCAATCCACTTTGCCAGCGTTGGATCATTTGCGAAGTACTCTCGTACCGCCATCGGATTCTGATTACGTTGCGGTAAAAGCGATCCTGGAATCGAGGCGATCGCTAATAGCATGAGCAAGATCAGCGCTGTACGCATACTTGTTAGCTGTCGCCAGGCAAAGCGGGCTAAGCCCAGCGCTCCGATTTCTGGAAGGTCAACTTCTCTTTCGTTCTTCATTAGATCACCGGCGTAAATTCGCTAATTGAAGAACGGAGATCAATCATCAGGGAGTTCCAGATTCCAGTTACTTGTAACAGTCCGATGATAATTAAAAGGACTCCACCAATCATTGAAATCACTCGTCCATGGCGTGTGAGAAATTTACGTAACTTCTCTGATTTATCGAAGAAGAGTCCCGTTGCAATAAATGGAAGCCCCAAGCCAATGCAGTAACCCAAAGAGAGTATTGCGCCACGGAACGCGCTCGACTCGGTGAAGGCGAGCGTTTGAACGGTGGCAAGAGCTGGGCCGATACAAGGCGTCCAACCGATACCGAAAAGGAAGCCCAGTACAGGTGCACCAATGAGTCCACCTGTTGTTGAAATGCGCGGACGTAACGTCGGCATCATTGGAAACGCACCAGCGAAAATCAATCCAAGAATAATTGTGAATACGCCAAGGATTCGCGTGATGATCTCCTCGTTCGCAGAGATTTGCGCACCCGCGCTCCCGAAGAGAAGTCCGTATGAGATAAAGAGGGCTGAAAAACCGAAGACAAAGAGAACTGAACCGAGAAAGACTCTTCCTCGTGCTTGTGAGTATCCCGCTGCAAATGAGAGATATCCGGGCACCAGTGGCAGGACGCAGGGAGAGGCAAATGAGATCAGACCTGCGAGTATTGAAAGAGGTATGGCAAAGAGGAGAAAGCCATCAAAGAGATTATTGACAAAGAAATCGGTCATTTACCTTGCACCTTTTCAATCAGCGCACTGAGCGAACCAATTGTGACAACACCTGAAACGCGGGCTGCAACATAGCCTTTACTATCGATAACAATTGTTGAAGGTATGGCATTTGCGGGAAGTGAACCTTTAAAGCCTATAAGTAGCGCATCATCAATCAGAGTTGGATAAGTGATTTTTTTGGTTCGTACAAAAGCTTCAGCATTGACCAGGTTATCTCGGGTGAGAATTCCAACAAAAGCTACATCAGGATATTTCTCGGAGACGGCTACAAGTGCCGGCGCTTCTGCTCGACAAGGTGAACACCACGAAGCCCAGACGTTGACCACAGCTACGGTTCCTGGTGCAAGTGTGTAATTAACCCCGGTGAGTGTCATCCCACTTAAAGCTGGAGCTTTCAGGCGCGAGCCTTCCTTAATAAATGTTTGCGCGCCGCTGCCAATGACAAAACTCTCTTCAGCGGTTGAAGTTCCACCGCCAGAGCAACCAGAAAAGAGCAAGAGTCCTGCAACGAGAAGAAGGGTGGAGATTTTTCTCTGCATTATTTCTTCTCAGGCAAGAGGTGTGCAGCAGGTTCACTATAGGAAGTACCTTCTATTTCACCGTTGTTATCAAAATGAATACTTGTGACTGATGCCAAAGTGCACTCGCGTTTACGCGGATCATGAAGCAGGCGTCGCCCTTCGACTGCGCTTCGCAAAATCCAAATCGGTAACTGGTGCGAAACACAGATTGCATCTTTTGTACCTGCTGCTTTCTGCGCTGCAAAAATTGCAGCTAGCATACGATTGATCTGCTCAACGTAGGGTTCTCCCCATGATGGCTTCCATGGATTCCACAGATGCCTCCATGCAGATGGATGGCGCAGAACGCCATCACCGATTCCAAAAGGTTTCCCCTCAAAAATATTTGCAGCTTCAATTAAACGCTCATCGGTTGTAATGGAGAGTGTGGTTGCAGCAGCGATCGGTGCGGCAGTTTCTTGTGCACGCTGAAGAGGCGATACGTGTAGTGCGCCGACATCAATTGTTGTAGACCATTTACCCAATACCGCTGCCATCTCTTGGCCACGATCTGAAAGCCTCCAACCAGGTTGGCGACCATAGAGAATTTTCTCTGGGTTGTGGACCTCTCCATGGCGGATCACGTGGACGCTATTGCTCATGGACCTAACTATAAAGGTGTCTGGCTATAAAGGCGTTTGTGATCTACTTCGCTATGGTTAGGCCATGGCAGTCGAAGCGAAGAGGGCTGCGTTCTTTGATGTAGATAACACTCTGATCCGTGGTTCTACTATCTATTTCCTGGGCCGCGGGATGTACCACCGTGGGTATTTCACAAAGTCTGATATCTCACGCTTTGTTTTAGCCAATTTACGGTTTCGCTTGACCGGTACCGAAAAGCGGGAAGAGATCGAAAAGTTTCAAAATGCCGCAACAAGTTTCATTGGTGGACATAATGTTCAAGACATCCAACATCTTGCTCAAGAAATCTACGACGAATATGTATCTCCGGCACTCTGGTCGGGCACTATTGAAATTGCCCAGAAGCATTTATCTGAAGACGTTGAAGTGTGGCTGGTCACAGCTGCACCTGAAGATATGGCAACTCTCATTGCAAAACGTTTGGGTTTTACCGGAGCACTCGGTAGCAAAGCTGCAATCAAAGATGGCATTTACACCGGTGAGATGAATGGACCACTTCTCCATGGTCGCGAGAAAGCAATTGCAGTGAAAAAGATTGCAGCCGAACGTGGTTTCGATCTTTCACAGTGCTTCGCTTATTCAGATAGCCATAACGATATTCCGCTGCTTGAAACCGTGGGCCAACCTTCAACAATCAATCCGGATGCAAAGTTACGCATTTGGGCAACTCGAGAGCGTTGGCCAATTCATGACTTTCGCCGGGCTCGAAAAATCAACCGCTTTCTTGGGCCAGCTATTTCCCGCCTTGCATCAATCGGAGCCTTGATTAAGCCCCGCGGTCATCGCCGCTAACTCTTGATGTAACAGATTTACCCTTTCTGCATTAATGTAGGCAGGTTATGGAAATTCGTTCATTCGCCGATTACCTGCGTGGGTTAGATGATGCTGCCCTTTTACGCCTCTTTACTCATCGCGCGGATTTAATTTCCCCAGTACCGCCAGATATGGCCAGCCTTGCTGTGCGCGCATCTTCTGCCCCATCGCTTGCTCGTGCGATTGATGCGTTGAACGCCTGGCAGTTTCAAGTTCTCGAAGCGTGCGCTGTCGCCAGTGAACCCTTTACAGAAAAGATCGTTGCAGCTCTTACTGATAAGCCTGCAATCTTTGTTATACCGGGCTTGATCGAACGTGGGCTGATTTATCCGGCAGATGATGGATTAAGGATGCCAACAACTCTCCGTGAATTACTTGGTAATGAAGTTGCCCAGCTTGGCCCTCATTCAATGGCGAAACTCAACCTTAAGAAATTAACTGACGCACCGCCAAGTGCGAAGAAAATTCTCGAGGCGATGGCGTGGGGTCCTCCTCGTGGCACCGTTACAGATATCAAAAAACCTGGTGCGGGAGTTCAGTGGTGCCTGGAAGAAGGTTTCCTTATTCCATATAGCCAAACAATAGTTGTCATGCCTCGTGAGGTTGCAATTGCACTGCGAGGCGGAAAAGTACATAAGGAACAAAGGGTTAATTCCCCAGAGGCGTCTTACGCATTTACCACCAAAGATAGAAAAAATATAAATAGTGCAGCGATCGCTAATGTCACGACCTTCCTGCGTTGGGTGGAAGAAGTTCTTAATTTTTGGGCCCAAGATCCTCCGACAGCTCTTCGCTCAGGGGGTCTAGGAGTTCGCGATCTCAAAGCGCTAGCGCTACATATTGGTGTTGATGAAAGTTGCGCCGCTTTCGTCGCAGAACTTTGCTACATCAGCGCTCTGCTGACAATCGATCCAGATGATCGAATCTTGCCAACAACTAATTTTGATATTTGGCTCACACAACGACCATCTGATAAATGGCTGACACTTACATCTGCCTGGCTCTCGACTTCTCGCGTGAGTGGACTAGTGGGCAACGAAGATTCAAAGAACGTTGCTCCTTTAGGACCCGAACTTGATCGCGTAAATGCCGCATCGGTGCGATCTCTTGTCCTATCCCTTCTACGAGATCATCGCGAGGGCGCAATTACTCCAGATTCAATGGTTGCAATTGCATCGTGGCACCGCCCATCAAAACGTATCGGTGGAATTCATCCATCTCACATTCTCTTTACCCTGCGTGAAAGTGAATGGTTAGGAGTAACTGGGCAGGGTGTGATCTCTGACTACGGTCTGGCACTTATTGAACAGAGCTCACTTGAGCAGATAGATAACGATCTACCTGAAGATGTTGATCACATTCTCATCCAAAGTGATAACACTGCAATAGCTCCGGGGCCACTGGCACAAGAAGTTGCACAAGAGATGGCGCTACTGGCAGATGTTGAATCCAGAGGCGGCGCGACAGTCTTTAGATTTACTGATTCCACAATTCGTAGAGCTCTCGACCACGGAAAAACAGGCGATGAGATTACGAAGTTTCTTAAGGCAACGTCAAAAACTCCAATGCCACAGCCACTCGAGTATTTGATTGCCGATGTCGCAAAAAAGCATGGAAAGCTACGCGTTGGTTCGACTACATCATTTATTCGCTGTGAAGATCAATCAGTAATCGTTGCGATCCTCAGCGACAAAAAACTCGATGGTATGGGATTTAGAAAAATTGCCGCTGAGGTATTAATCAGCGATTTAGAAGTTGATGATGCAGTAAATGTCCTGCGAAATGCCGGCTATCTTCCTGCAGTTGAAGATTCAAAAGGAATTCTATTAAGTGGTGCTCGGATTATGCGTTCGCAGAGTAAGGCCAGACCTCCACGTATCGTCGGTGAAATTGATACACCGACAGAGATTGTCTTAGAAGGTGCAGTGCGTGTACTGCGTACCGGTGAAAAATCCAGCCATCGTCAAAGCACTCTGCGCAATATTTCTTCCTCGGCACTGGGCGAACTGCCACGAACAACAGCAAATGAAACCCTGGAACTTCTCTCTCATCACCTCACGCATTCGGCCGATAAATCTCTATCGATTGGATATGCCGATAACAATGGCCTGATTTCACACCGCATCATCGATCCACTCAAACTCTCAGCCGGCACACTTCTTGCCCGAGATCATGCAACTGGTGAGATCACCACCTTTAGAATTGCTCGAATTACGGGGGTAGCATCGCTATGACAAGCCAGAACTCAGCCGAATACGGCAGACTTACACCTATGTTGGCAGCCCTAGAAGCACTGGTGCGATGTGAATCTCCTACCGAAGATCTTGATGCCTGCCGCAACGTTGTCCGACTTGCTAGCGATATTGCAACTCGCGTACTTGGAACACCTGCTGAGATTAGAGAAATTGAAGGTCGCCCTGTCTTCTGGTGGGGATCACCTGAACCAGAAGTAATTCTCTTGGGACATCTCGATACCGTCTGGCCACATGGTTCATACCAACCGTTGTGGGAAGTAAATGGTGATGTTGTACGCGGTCCCGGCGTCTTTGATATGAAAGCTGGATTCTTGCAAGGACTCTATGCCCTCAAAGGCATCGAAGGTTCGGTAGCTCTCATCGCAACTACCGATGAAGAAACTGGAAGCCATACATCTCGCAAACTTATTCAAGATCTATCTGCGCGTGCCAAGGCGGTACTCGTTTTAGAAGCATCCCTTGATGGCAAGGTAAAGACGGGGCGTAAAGGAACTTCGATGTATCAGGTTCATGTCCACGGGCTGGCTTCACATGCAGGCTTAGAACCTGAAAAGGGAGTCAATGCAACAACTGAAATTGCTCATGTAGTTCTTAAAGTTTCTCAACTTGAAAATACAGAACATGGGACAACAGTTGTGCCGACTGTTCTTCGATCAGGAACCACAACAAATACAGTTCCAGATCATGCGATTCTTGATATTGATATTCGATCTTTTGCCATGTCAGAGCTCGAGCGAGTCGATGCGGCAATCAAGGCGCTCACTGCAGAAAATCCAAAGATCAGAATTGAAATAACGGGTGGGATTAATCGACCACCGCTACAAGAGCACTCCACTGCAGCCCTATACGAGCGTGCTGAGAAAGTTGCGGCATCGATTGGAATGTCACCACTTGGAAGCGCCAAAGTTGGCGGTGCAAGTGATGGAAACTTCGCCGCAGCCGCTGGTGCGCCGGTTCTTGATGGCCTTGGCGCTGTCGGCGGTGGTGCACATGCACCTTCCGAATGGTTAAGTGCAAAAACTCTTGAACCACGCACAGAATTCCTCCACGCATTTATTGTGGATCTTCTTAAATGAGTAACGGCCCACTCATTGTTCAAAGCGATAAGACACTTCTCTTAGATATTGATCACCCAGATTCGGTCGAATGCCGTAGAGCAATCGCACCATTTGCAGAACTAGAGCGATCACCAGAACATATCCATACTTATCGCCTCACCAATTTAGGGTTATGGAACGCACGAGCTGCCGGACATGATGCGGAATTAGTGATCGATACGCTCATCAAATATTCTCGCTACGCCGTTCCGCACTCAATTCTTATCGATGTTGCTGAGACCATGTCGCGATATGGTCGCCTGCGCCTTGAAGCAGATCCGATTCATGGACTCATTCTGGTTACGACAGATTCAGCAGTTCTTGAAGAAGTAATTCGGGCGAAGAAAATTGCGCCGCTACTTGGCCCACGCATCGATAAAGAGACCATCGCTGTGCACCCAAGCCAGCGCGGTGCAATTAAACAATCATTACTTCGTCTGGGCTGGCCGGCGGAAGATTTTGCAGGGTATGTCGATGGTCAGGCGCATGAGATTGCCTTGAAAGAAGATGGCTGGAAGATTCGCCCTTATCAAGAACTGGCAGCAGAAGGTTTCTGGCACGGCGGCTCTGGCGTTGTAGTACTTCCTTGTGGGGCTGGCAAAACTATTGTGGGCGCCGCAGCTATGGCGCATGCAAAGGCAACAACGTTGATTTTGGTAACAAATACTGTTGCAGCACGTCAGTGGCGCGATGAATTGCTTCGTCGAACAACGCTGAATGAAGATGAGATTGGCGAGTACTCGGGTGCGAAGAAAGAGATTCGTCCCGTCACTATCGCTACCTATCAAGTGATGACAAAGAAGAAGAATGGTGTGTACGCACATCTTGATCTCTTTGATACTCACGACTGGGGCTTGATCATCTATGACGAAGTGCACCTATTGCCTGCACCGATCTTTAGGTTTACCGCCGATATTCAGTCACGCCGACGCCTTGGATTAACCGCCACCTTGGTTCGCGAAGATGGAATGGAAGGTGAGGTCTTCTCACTTATCGGCCCTAAGCGCTTTGATGTGCCGTGGAAAGAGATTGAATCTCAAGGCTATATCGCGCCTGCTGAATGTATTGAAGTTCGAGTCAATCTCTCTGAGTCAGAGCGACTTCTCTATGCAACAGCTGAACCAGAAGAGAAATACCGATATTGCTCAACCACAAAAACAAAGAGTGACGTTGTGCAAGAGTTGGTGGCATATCATGCTAACGAGCAAATCTTAGTAATTGGTCAATACATCACTCAGCTAGATGAACTCTCTGAAACTCTTGGTGTCCCACTTATTAAAGGTGATACCCCGGTGAAAGAGCGCGAGCGACTCTTTGCAGCATTTCGAACCGGAGAGATCACCTG
>JNSK01000019.1_pt1 | contig 49571 bp, 52 predicted proteins | sample 210681 | NCBI WGS metagenome assembly JNSK01 (sample SAMN02808684, study PRJNA238866) | freshwater metagenome | biome: fresh water; feature: freshwater reservoir; material: water; isolation source: water column of the freshwater reservoir Embalse de Amadorio in Spain | place: Spain: Valencia ...
AAATGATTGCTCTGTGGCTTCATCCCATCGAGAAGAAATTCTTAAGCCATCATCGACTCCATTGCGATGATATGGCGTGTATGAAGAAATTTCACGGCCTCGTGTTTGAAATTTGATTCCTAAATCTGTAACGATCTGGTCTGGCAGAAGTGAGACCAAATATGAGTAGCGCGATAGGCGTGCATCGAAATCAGGGAAGGCACGCACACTTGCCGTTGCTCCGCCTAGCTCTGCATTGGCTTCAAGGAGCAGAACGCGTTTTCCGCCCCTAGCTAAGTACGAGGCTGCCACCAAACCGTTATGGCCGCCACCGACAACTATTGCATCAAATTTTGCATCGTAAACTTTAGCCACGCACACCCTCTGCAATCTGGGTGATGGCCCTAGTAATAATCTCTGGACTTGTCGCAAAATTCAGGCGAACAAATTGATTCCACTGTGCACCATAGATATGGCCAGAATTGAGCGCAACCTTAGATTGAAGAAGGATCGTTGCACCCGGATCTTCTCCAAGATTAAGGGCCGAAAGATCAAGCCAAGCAAGGTAGGAATGTTGAGGTGGAATGTATTTGACTTCAGGTAAGAGATTATTCAGTAACGTTGAAATGAGATGTCGATTGTGATCTAGCTGCCTGATCACGGTATCTAGCCACGTTGTACCCTCACTAAAGGCGATAGCAGTTGCAAAGGCTCCAAATATTGAGGCGCGAAAATGTAGAGCTGGTGGCAGTGAATTCAATTTTTCGTGCATCTGGTCACTGCCAGTAACGATAATTGCACACTTGAGTCCTGCGATGCTCCATCCTTTGCTCGCGGCAGTAACGACTACACAGCACTCGGCTGCTTCGCTACCAAGTGTGAGAATCGGTGTGAATGGGTGTTCCTGATACTCAAGCGGAGAATGAATCTCATCGCTAATAATGATCACATTATTCTTTCGCGCAAGTTCAACAAATCTCTTGAGCTCTGATTCTGAATACATTCTGCCATTGGGGTTATGTGGCGAGCAGAGGAGATGAACTTTTATGCCACTCTGATAGGCCTTCTCAATTCCATCCCAGTCGATCACCCAGGTTGAAGTGATATCGTCAGTTGGAGAATAGATAAATGGAACATCTACGCCATGTACTTTTGTCTCGTTCATCCATGTGTAGAAATTTTGATACACCGGAGAACTAATGAGGATCGAGTCTCCTGGTGAAGTAAATACTCGCAGGACTTCAACAACAGCAACTCCCACATCGGTGGCCAGGCGCACTTTTGTCGGATCAACTTGCCAATCCCAGCGCGCGAGTACAAACTCTGAAAAACTTGCGCTGAGCTCAGGGATAGATCCCAGATAACCCATATCTGAACTTTCCACCATCGAGTGCAGCAATTTTTTTATGGGTTCGGCAACTGCAAAGTCCATCTCGGCCACAGGCAGAGGAATCACATCAGAAGGAAATCCTCTCCACTTCTCGCTGCGATGAGTTGCGAGCTCTTCCAGCGTAAGGAATTCGAGATGGCTATCGCTCATGGATTGAAGTATTCCACTTGAAACCGTCGCTGAGTAGGCGATCGGTGTTATAAAGGGAAGGCAACTCCTGTACTTGAGTGACAGTCATAGCCGTTGGGATTCTTTGCCAGATATTTCTGGTGATACTCCTCGGCTAAGAAATACTCGATCCCCTCAGAGCTCTGGATATCGGTGACAATGGCCCCTAACCCGGCGCGTGCGAGCGCACCTTGATAGAGATCCTTCGATGCCAATGCCCGCTGATGGTGCTCGGCCGAAGATGTGTAGATGGCGCTTCGATATTGAGTGCCGATATCTCCGCCTTGCGCATTTAATGATGTTGGATCGTGCATTACCCAGAATTCTTGAAGGAGGCGATCATATGAAATGAGCGCGGGATCAAAGGTGACTGCAACCATTTCAGCGTGACCAGTTCTTCCTGTACAGACTTCTTCATAACTAGGGTGAGGGCTATGGCCACCCATATATCCAACGGAGGTATCACTTACTCCATCAAGATTCCAGAATCTGCGCTCAGCTCCCCAGAAACAGCCTGTTGCAAAGTATGCGATCTCACTGGTGTGCTTCATTGGAAGAGTCTTTCATGATTGTGAGCAACTTTCTTCACGTAAACTAGAGCTACCTTGCGCCCCCGTAGCTCAGGGGATAGAGCACCGCCCTCCGGAGGCGGGTGCACAGGTTCGAATCCTGTCGGGGGCACAACAGTTCTCAGCGCGTGTCGGCGCGATCTTTATCACCCAGATGTGAGGAATCTTTTCGCGTTCGTCCTTGTTTAAGAGAGTAAGTCACGAGAGAATTGGGCTTTGCGAGAGGTGAATTCACTTCACGCTCACTTCCTCTAGCTTAAGGAGCGATCATGGATTGGCGTCATCAGTCTGCCTGTCGCGACGAAGACCCAGAACTCTTCTTTCCTGTGGGAAATACAGGGCCTGCGATCACTCAGATCGAAGAGGCGAAGAAGGTCTGCAATCGCTGCATGGTCAAGGACCCTTGCTTGGCATGGGCTCTTGAGAGCGGACAAGATGCCGGTGTGTGGGGCGGACTCTCTGAAGATGAACGTCGTGCACTCAAGCGTCGTGCCGCACGTAATCGCGCTCGCATTTCAGATCCACAAAGCTAATTCTTTTTTTACTTACATCCTTTAGATTGGGAATGTAAGCCTTGCTGTGGTCTTATCCCCTGTTGATTCAAGTATGAGTTCACCTTTGAGTTCATTCTCAGTTAAAGTGCGCACAATTTGAAGGCCAAGATTCGAAGAGGTTGCCAGATCAAAACCTGATGGCAGACCAACTCCATCATCGATAATCGAAATCTGAGCCGAATTAGCGGTGCGTTCTAAGGAGATTTCTAGCGAACTGCCACCCTTTTCCAATCCGTGTTCAAGGGCATTATGAATTAACTCAGTGACGACCAGCGATAACGGTGTAGCAATTGTTGGGTCGAGTGATCCGAGAACTCCTGTTCGAGTAATTACTAATTCATTCATCCTAGAACTCAAATCTAGCGAGTGAGTTACTAGTCGATCAAGGACATCGTCAAAGGCTACGGATGAGTCACTGCCCGAAGAGAGAGTTTCATGCACCAGAGCAATCGAAGCGATGCGGCGAACGGCTTCATTAAGTGCAGCGCTGGATGCAGGATCGTCAATGCGGCGAGCTTGCAGGCGAAGCAGGGCAGAGACAGTTTGAAGATTGTTCTTCACCCGATGGTGAATCTCTCTAATGGTGGCATCTTTAGTTACTAGCTCACGTTCACGACGACGTAGTTCTGTCACGTTCTGCAACAGGATCAGCGCGCCTACTCGATCCTCACCTTGAGATACAGGAAGTACCAAGAGATCAATTGTTCCTCCGGCATTTTCCATCTCTACTCGACGTATCGCTTTTCCAGAGAGTTGTACACGTAAACCTTCTTCGTGAGCGAGGTTTTGTGGAGTTGTGATTCGTTGGGCAACATCGTGCAGCGTTTCACCTTCGAGTGCATTGTTCCATCCCATGCGGCCAAATGCTGAACGAGCATTAGGGCTGGCATAGGTAATCGCACCATTGATATCTAAACGCAAGAGGCCATCGCCTACACGCGGTGGTGGATCAAAGAGCGAGCTAGCATTTTCGTAAGGAAACTTTCCTTCAGCAACCATTCGATAGAGCTGATGTGCAATTTCACGATAGTTAAGTTCAAGACGCGAAGGCTGACGCATAAGTTCTGAATCTCGATGGCGAGAGATAACAGCAATCACTTCCTGCTCATAAATGACCGGCGTAGTTTCTTCTTTGACCATGTGGTCACCTAAACGTTCTGGGACTGTGTCGCGAATAATCTCAGCGCTAGAGAGAGCGCGATCAATATGTGGCCGATCCCCCCATTGAATTTCTTCTCCTAAGACATCATTTGAAAATACGGTTGCTGCTGTCATCGGGCGTATATGTGCAACGGCAACATAGCCGGTTGGCCAGCTCTTCATATCTTTTCGTAGCGGCACCCACAGGATGAGATCTGCGAAGGAGAGATCAGAGAGAAGTTGCCAATCTGCGACTAACTCTCGCAGTCGATAAATTTGCTCTGAGGTGAGTGGGCTTCTTCCCCGAATGAATTCTTCTAGAGCGGGCATTTAAGAACTCCAAGACGGGAGCAGGTTTTCAACTTCCTGTATTGCATACCAGGTGAGGTCCTCACCATCGGGTGAGACAAGAAAGATGCATGCTGCCCACTCTCGATTAATCTCTTCCGAGACTTTGATGCTATCTGCGCCTTCTTCAATAATTACATGGGCAGGAACATCTCCTGCAAGGACAAAGCCAAATCCCTCGTCGCGCAGATCTAGGGACTCTTCCGCTGCGAGCATAGTCAGGATAAATTCGCGCTCTTCTTCATCGAGCTCACTGTGAGTTGCAACGAATTCAGCTGTTGCCGCAAAGAGAATTTCGATTTTTAGTGATTCCCCAGAAATGAGTGCGCTTACTTCATCAAAGGTAAGTCCGACATAAGCGCGCATAGGAAAAGGGTACAAGGTCTAAGCGGTCAGTGCAGCCGCCAATTCAAGGTACTTCTTTCGAAGTAAACCGCGGGGATTACTCTCCACCAATATCGATCTATCCTGCTCTGCCGCGTTTGCACCCCGAGTATCAAGAGGAAGTACGCGAATGGCATGGGGATGGCTGGGTGCAACAAGTAATAGAAACTTTTCTTCTTGGGCGTCGCCGCGCTTTCCAGGGACCCTATGGTTGAGAATAAATGTTTTACGAGCCCTCAGTGATTGTTTACTCATCAAAGCTTGGAATTGCTGGAGAGAGTGAGTACTCATCGGACGAGGTGAAGCAATAACCCATAAATCATCAACATTTTCAAAGATCCAATGAGAAAAAGTGTTCTGCCATCTTCGCTCTGTTACCGCCTCAACTGCCTTCGGTATTAAGCCACAATCGATGATCACGAAGTCGCTGCGCGAGCAGGCATCGATAAGGGTCTCAGTCATGGCCGCTGCATTCTCGCTTGTCAATTCGAATACTTCTAGCAATGGGCTGACGCGGTTGGGTTCTGATCCGTTGAGATTTCGTTCTCCCAAAAGAATTGCAACTGCGGGAAGTTGGTGATGGGCATCAATAAGGAGAACTTTCTTACCCAACAGATTAAGTTCAATCGCACAATTAATCGCAGTTGTCGTCGCCCCGTCACCATGGTTTGCGCTAGCAATGGCGATCACGCGCGAGCGTCGTGAAGCTGAGCTACTTAATCCCAGCTGGCGAAGAGGCACTCTCCCCTGCGTCAGGATGCGTGTCATCAATAGTGCGGCATCATGAGTTCTCGCTATGAGATCTCCATCTAGCTCGTCTTTGTCGATTCCAGCAAAGCCGACAGCTCTTTCGATAAGGGTTGAGATTGATGAGAGAAATTCAGGATTCACACCTTGGATATCACTTGAGTAAATAAGTAATGGCTTAATCTCAACGGGAATTTCAAGATACCGAGCAAGCAGTTCCCTATCGATAGCACGAAAGAGAACGTTCCACCCCTGTGAGTGCAAGGTTCGCGCAACGAAGCTTTCGAATTCAGGGTCACCGATTGCCGTAACAACATGCAAATCAGCCATGTGATGCGACCACGACTAAACGCCCATGTGATGTTCCCGCAAGAATTTTTGCAACCTGCGAACTATCCACTGAGACGGTAATCGCAAGGCCAGAGCCAAAATTTGATCCTTTACGGTCAATCGACTCTAGAAAAATTCCAGTGAGCAAGAGTGTGGGAGTACTTAAGCTCTGGCTATCGACGGCATCTGGTACCCAATAGAGAGAAATAGGCTCGCCCACTTCAATCATTGCTGGAATATCTGATGGAAGGATATTCAACGGAACTTGTTCTGTGTCGAATTGTGCAGACTCTTGGGTCAGAGAGCTTCTTGCAAGAAATTGACCTGCCCCAATTAATTGCGTACTGATCATTCCACTGGGCGGTGCATTTTCTTCAAAGTACAGATCAGCATTTTCGATAAGGGAAGCATCGAAAAGAACTAAATCTTCAGAAGTGACGAGTGAACCTGGAGTAATGGGGTTGCGAGCTGCCCAATAGTGCGAAGACTGATCAGCCAGGGCAGCGAAGGCAAATGAAGAGAGTAGGGCTGCGATAAAGAGGACGCCGGCAACTATCACTCGGGGAGAGCGGAGAGAGAGTGAGGTTGTTAATGCAGGAGGTTTTGAAATCATAGGTGGAGCAAAGAGCAACCAGAGAGTTTCGCATCATACTTGTGCACAGTCACCTTTAAGGATGAGTGAACTTCATCTTCTGGGTTGATTCATGCTCTTGCCAGCCAATAGATGGTTGCTGCTATGACAATTCATAGCAGCCCTTCCTTCACACTCGTATCCAGCAACGAAGATCAGGCAATGTGGAGCCATCCCATCCTGGATCTCTATCCGCAATCTCATCTCAAACCAGCTCTTGAACCACGACCGGTTCAAAAGGCAAAGCTCTATCTAGTTCCTTCACAGTGCGATAAAAACTACGGTGGAGAAGATTGTGATGGAGAAGATTGCCCCATTCCAACTTCGGCAAGCGAGCTACCTGAACTGCACGCCTGGACAATGACATTTGCAGTAGCGCTGCTTGAGATCTGGGCTGGCCGTAGACAACCCGCTCAATTAATGGCGCGTTGCCACAGAGTGATTTACAACGAATTAATTCGAAAGACTGGATCTCAGAAAGAAATTGGAAGAATTCGCACGATTTATCAGAGCCAACCTCTAGACGGAATTTGCGAGTCCACGATCACCGTACGATTTGGTGAAAGATTGCGAGCAATCACAATTCGATTTGAGGGCGTCGATGGGCGCTGGCTCTGTACCGAGTTAGACCTTATCTAGCGAGAAATTAAGCGGCGCCGTGACAGCGCTTGTACTTCTTGCCAGAGCCACAAGGACATGGTGCGTTACGAGTAACTTCATTTTTCGTAACTGCTCCCGAACCATCAGATGCGGTGTATGAGAGTGCGCTTACCTCTGCAGGTTTAGCATCGAGTGAAGGAGCTGAGACTTTCTTTCCCTCTTCCACGTTGACCTGCACGTTAAAGACAAGACTTGCTAGCTCTTCTTTTATCGCATCCATCATTGCAGAGAAGAGTTCATAGCCTTCTCGCTGGTATTCAACAAGTGGATCACGTTGTGCCATAGCACGAAGCCCGATTCCCTCTTGCAAATAATCCATCTCATAAAGGTGCTCGCGCCATTTGCGATCTAAGACTGAGAGGAGAACTTTGCGCTCGAGTTCACGCATCACTTCGACGCCAAGTTCTTCTTCACGCTTTTTATATGCGCTCTCTGCATCTTCCAGGATTCGCGCTGTAAGGAACTCGCTATCGAGCCCATCAACGGTTCCCACTTCTTTGATCAGGCCGTCAACGGTGAGTGAGATTGGATAAACAAGTTTGAGTGCAACCCATAACTTCGCCAAATCCCAATCTTCGGGGTATCCCTCTGCTGTCTCTGCTGCAACATATGCCTGGATGGTATCTGCCAAGAACTGACCCACCTGAGATGAAATGTCTTCACCTTCTAGTACTAGGCGTCGCTCTCCGTAGATGACAGTACGTTGGCGATTCATTACATCGTCATACTTGAGAACATTCTTGCGAATCTCAAAGTTCTGCGCTTCTACCTGTGTCTGGGCTGATTTAATCGCATTGCTCACCATCTTGGATTCGATAGGTGCATCCTCTGGCAAGCCTGCAGCAGAGAGGAAACGCTCTACAAGAGCAGAGTTAAAGCGGCGCATCAAATCATCTTGTAGAGAAAGGTAGAAACGAGACTCTCCTGGATCGCCTTGACGTCCGGAACGTCCACGCAACTGGTTATCAATACGACGTGATTCGTGACGCTCAGTTCCAAGAACGTAGAGACCACCCAGTGCGACTACTTCGTCATGGCCTGTTGCAACAGCTGCCTTCTGTTTTGCAAGTTCGATTGGCCACGCTGCTTCATACTCAGCAGCGTTGTCGACAGGTGAGATTCCGCGTCGCTGCAATTCAAAATCTGCCATAAATTCTGGGTTTCCACCCAACATAATGTCAGTTCCACGTCCAGCCATATTGGTAGCCACAGTTACTGCGCCTTTAACGCCAGCGCGAGCAATGATGAGAGCTTCGCGCTCGTGATGTTTAGCGTTAAGAACCTCGTGAGGAATACCGTTCTTCTTGAGAACTGCAGAGAGTTCTTCAGATTTTTCGACGCTGACGGTACCAACTAAAACCGGTTGGCCCTTGCGATGGCGCTCCACAATATCTTGAGCGACTGCTATGAATTTTCCTGCCTCTGATTTATAGACAAGGTCTGCAGCATCCACTCTGAGCATCGGACGGTTTGTTGGAATTGGAACGACGCCTAACTTATAGATCTGGTGAAATTCTGAGGCTTCAGTCATCGCAGTACCGGTCATACCTGAAATCTTTGAGTAGAGACGGAAGTAGTTCTGCAAGGTGATTGTGGCCAAAGTTTGGTTTTCATCCTGGATTTCAATTCGCTCTTTCGCCTCAAGAGCTTGGTGCAAACCTTCACTATATCTACGACCAGAGAGCATGCGGCCTGTGTGCTCATCAACGATAAGAAGTTCGCCGTTCATTACAACATAATCTTTATCGCGCTTGAAGAGCTCCTTCGCACGGACAGAGTTATTGAGGTAGCCAATCAGTGGAGTATTTGCCGCCTCATAGAGGTTTTCGATACCCAGTAGCTGTTCAACTTTTGTGACACCTAATTCAAGGATCGCAACTGTCTTCTTCTTCTCGTCAACCTCATAGTGTGTATTTCGAGTCAGTTGATTACAAATATTTGCAAATTCGACATACCACTTAGTGGCTTTATCAGCCGGACCACTAATGATGAGTGGGGTACGTGCTTCATCGATCAGGATTGAGTCTACTTCATCGACAACAGCAAAGAAGTGCTCGCGTTGCACACACTCTTCTATGCTCCATGCCATGTTATCGCGCAGATAATCAAAGCCAAATTCATTATTTGTACCGTAAGTGATGTCGCAGTTATATGCAGCGCGGCGCTCTGAAGGCGACATGCTGTTGACGATGACACCAACGGTTAATCCAAGGAAGCGATGAATGCGTCCCATCCACTCGCTATCGCGCTCTGCCAGATAATCATTTGTCGTGACAACGTGAACACCTTTGCCCGCTAGCGCATTGAGATAAGAAGGAAGGGTCGCTACAAGAGTCTTACCTTCACCTGTGCGCATTTCAGCGATGTTTCCCATGTGAAGGGCGGCGCCACCCATAAGTTGAACATCGTAATGGCGCTGACCCAGGGTGCGTTTTGCTGCTTCACGCACAACTGCAAAAGCTTCAGGGAGAAGATCATCAAGGTCTTCACCTTTTTCAAGGCGTGATCGAAACTCTGCTGTCTTTGCACGGAGCGCTTCATCGCTGAGAGGCACGATAGATGGCTCAAAGGAATTTACTTCAGCTGCAATTTTTGAGAGTTGGCGGAGAATCTTTCCTTCTCCGGCGCGCATAAAACGATCAACTATTGATGACATCAAAAACCTTTCAAAGAATACGTACTCTGTTGAGCCCGGTTACTTTAAATACTGATGCAAGGGGGACCCCTGGTTCACTGGGTATATCGTAGAGGTTTTGCCACGCAGGCAGTAATTGCGCCTATAACGCAGAAACCCCCTGCATGCAGGGCCCTTCCCGCCTCTCTCAGGGTCGCTCCGGTGGTAACGACATCGTCGACAATTATTACAGGGGTGTATGCCCCTGGCGCTCTTTCCATGCACTCAAGTGATTGGCTGAGATTTCTCTGCCGCTCCTTGGCATTGAGTGAGGATTGATCCTGAACTCGACGTGTATGGCGCAGTAGCGGGAGCGCGCGAACGTGTGGAATCTTTGATAACTCAAGTGTGTGCATCAGAATGAAATCTCTTCCACGTTTTCTAGTCGCCGACTTTCTTGAAGGCACAGGTACAAGGTCTGCAATACCTTGCTCTCCATACATGTATCCCAGGCTATGTGAAAGAGCCTGAATGATAAGTTGATCGGCATCTCGCAACCCTGACTCTTTTGAACTCAGAAGAACTCTTTGTGCAACGCTGGAGTATTCAACGGCCGAGTAGACAGGAAAAGAGTTCACTTCAGAAACTATTTGCATGCGATAAATGTGCGGATTCCACGATGCGCGACACTGCGAACAAATCTTTATTCCGAGTTGTTTACAACCTAGGCAACGTGAGGGGAAAATTATTTCTGATAGTGAAGGCAGTGAAATCACTGAACTAAGTCTGGCTCACTACACCCAAAAATTGACTAAACATCTCTCCGATGTGGATTGACTGGAAGTGGGCGCGCCACAATCTGATTCCCTGCAATACGCGGAAGAGTTAAGACAAAATTTGCACCATCGCCTAGTGCCCCCCAAGCATCAAGCTCACCATTGTGAAGTCGGGCATCTTCTAGCGCGATTGATAGACCAAGGCCGGTACCTCCGCGCGTTCGTGCTCGTGATGGATCAGCGCGCCAGAATCGGTCAAAGACGCGAGTAAGTGAAGCAGCCTCCATCCCTTCCCCATGATCTCTTACGCTTACTGCAACTTCAGTGGCAGTTTCAACACATTCAATCTCTATCGGTTTTCCATCCGAATGATCGAGAGCATTTGAGATCAGGTTTCGCATAATTCGCTCCACTCGCCGGAAGTCAGCACGAATATGCACCGGGTAATTGGGAGCCTCAAAAGTGATTTGTGAATCAGCCGCCTCTATATTCACACCAAGATCTGCGATACACCTACGAACTAAGGCAGTGAGCTCAAAATCAGTAGGTTCAAGAACAGCAACTTCTGCATCAAATCGACTCACCTCTAAAAGCTCCTGTAAAAGCTTTTCGAAGCGATCAATCTGCGCGATAAGCAGTTCTGCACTTCGAGCAATCGCAGGATCAAATTCGTCCCGCTGGGCATAAATCACATCTGATGCCATTCGCAGCGTCGTTAACGGCGTGCGAAGCTCATGAGAAACATCTGAAACAAAGCGTTGTTGTACCTTTGAAAGATTCTCAAGACGTCCAATCTGTCCTTCAAGAGATGCCGCCATGTCATTAAAGGCATTTCCTAATGTGGCGATCTCGTCACTGTTTTTAACTCGTAGTCGCTGAGTGAAATCACCTTTTGTAAAGAGACTTGCTACGCGAGCGGCTTCTCGAACTGGTCTCACCACTTGTCTCACAACTAGATAGGTAATTAATCCGATAAGTAGCAATAGAACAATTCCAGTTAAAAACAATGAATTCTGGACCAGATCTAGGGTTGCGCGTTGATTGGCTAGGGTAAAAACCAAATACATTTCGTACTGGCCAGATGTCGGGATTGTCAGGCGCTGACCGACAAAGAGGGAATCAATCGTTGTACCGTTACTGTAGGTCAGAGGGGCGAATTGATAGGCGAGTTCGGCAGAATCAGAAATCTCATCCCTTAAATTTAGAGGAATTGTTGAAGCCGATAGAGCATTTGTGGCGAAACTATAATCAGGCCTTAGTGAATTGTTTTGGACTTCGCTCTTATTAAACACTTTTATCAAAATAAGTTCACGGGAACTTTCGATCGCACCGAATGAAATTGATGTCGTAATAATCTCATCGACACTCTCTTTTACGACTTCATTTGGCTCTCCGTTAACTAACAACAATTGGTAACGAGCGTTATAAAAAATAGATCGAGCGTCAGATAGAGAGGTTTCTAGGGTTACCTTCTCTATTCCATCTGAGAGTTGGGAGTAGAGGGCTGATCCCGTTAGCCATACAACACCTAGCGAGAGGAGTACTGTTGAGAGAATGACTTTTGCAGCCAAAGATTGAGCGAAAGGCGAACGTTGAAAGCCCATCAGGATTCTTCCGTGGCTCCAGCTTTATATCCGACCCCTCGCACCGTCGTTACTATCTTTGGGCTTTCCGGATCGTGTTCTACCTTCGAGCGAAGTCGCTGCACATGCACGTTTACTAAACGTGTATCTGTCGAATGACGATATCCCCACACTTCACTCAACAGGGAATCTCGTGTAAAAACTCTGCCCGGCTCTTTTGCAAGAGCTACAAGAAGATCAAATTCAAGGCGAGTAAGCGCAATACCTTTACTCCCCCGCTTGACCTCGTGCGCAGTCACATCAATGATCAAATCACCGATTGCGAGTAAACCTTTTTGATCAGCATTTGTTCGGCGCAACCGTGTACGTATACGGGCGATTAATTCTGTAGGGTGTTTAAAAGGTTTCACCATGTAATCATCGGCTCCAGCCTCAAGCCCAGCGACAATATCTTGAGTGTCACCTTTAGCGCTGAGCATGACGATTGGAACCATCGACTCGGCACGAATTAACTTACATACTTCAACTCCATCTAGTCCTGGCAACATCACATCGAGAAGTACGAGATCAGGTGGATTGTTTCTAAACACATCCATGACTTGGTCCCCGCGACTGACGAGATCTACGTCGATGCCGGCACCTGTTAAAACGATGCCGAGCATCTCCGCAAGATCCTGGTCGTCATCGACGACCATGACTAAGGTCATTAGCTACCGTGCTCCCAAGAGTTCAAGTACATATCTTGAGCAGGAGTAAGAACATCAATACGACCACCCATACTGATGAGCTTGAGTGACGCAACTTCTTTATCAATGTATTCCGGGACCATGTGAACGCCAGCCTTAAGGTTCTTCGCTTCCTTAACGAGGTATTCAGCGGTAAGAGCCTGATCAGAGAATGACATATCCATTACTGAAGCTGGATGGCCTTCTGCCGCACCAAGGTTTACAAGGCGACCTTCTGCAAGAAGGAGAAGGCGACGCCCATCTGCAAGGACATATTCATCAGTCTGATGGCGCATCTTTGCATTCTTCTTCTTTGCATTCTGCTCTAGCCAAGCGACATCGATTTCGATATCAAAGTGACCGGAGTTAGCCATGATGGCTCCATCCTTCATAACTGCGAAGTGTTCGTCACGAAGAACGTCACGGTTACCTGTAACTGTAATGAAGACATCACCGATTTTTGCAGCATCTAGCATCGGCAATACGCGGAAGCCTTGCATCATGGCATCGAGTGCCTTGGTTGGATCAATTTCGGTTACGACGACATCAGCGCCCATTCCTTTGGCACGCTCTGCTACGCCTTTACCGCAGTACCCAAATCCAGCAACAACAACTACTCGCCCTGCGAGCAAGAAGTTTGTGGCACGGAAGACTGCATCGAGTGTTGATTGTCCTGTTCCATAGCGATTATCAAACATATGCTTTGTATCTGTGTCGTTCACAGCGATCATTGGAAATGTCAGCGCGCCATCTTTAGCCATCTGATTGAGGCGAATCACTCCAGTTGTGGTCTCTTCGCATCCTCCGGTAATTGTTGGAAGAAGCTCACGACGTGTGGTGTGTAAAGTGTTAACAAGGTCGCATCCATCATCAAAAACCTGGTGTGGTTCGATATCAAGAGCTGCATTGATATGTGAGTAATAACCATCGCGATCAACTGCATTGCGAGCAAATACTGAAATGCCGTATTCGTGCACAAGCGCTGCAGCGGTGTCATCCTGAGTTGACAGTGGATTTGATGCACAGAGTGCAATCTCTGCACCGCCCGCCTTGAGAACGCGCATCAAGTTAGCTGTTTCAGTGGTGACATGCATACATGCTGAAATGCGAACGCCAGCAAATGGCTGTGATTTTTCAAAACGCTCTTTGATCTGAGCTAGTACCGGCATATTGCGCTCGGCCCATTCAATGCGTTTGCGACCTTCTGCTGCTAGGGATGCATCTGCAATGTCATGCTTGGGTGTTGTTTCTGTAGTAGTCATAACTATTCTCCTCTACACGGTAGGTGATTAAGTGCTTACCTAAGGCGTAGGGCTCTACTTGCTAGGTTGCTGTATGCCAAGATTACTGGCAAAGGTGGCTACTTGCCACCTATGAGAGCCAGTGCCTGCAGGCGAATTTTATCCATGAGGGTTTGCGTGGTCGCTTCAACGTTGAGCCGCAGTAGAGGTTCAGTGTTTGAGGCCCTTACGTTAAACCACCAATCAGCACTTTCAACGGTGAGGCCATCAAGGTGATCGATGGTGATTCCACTCATAGGGGCAAAGTGAGATTCTATTGCCGACATAACAGTCACGGCATCATCAACAACAGAGTTAATCTCACCACTAGATACATAGCGATTGTAACTCTGCAGCAACTCACTCAACTTCCGCTTCGACTGAGATAGTGCGGCTAGTGCATGAAGAGCGGCCAACATTCCAGAATCTGCTCGCCAAAAATCTTTAAAGTAAAAATGGCCAGAGTGCTCTCCACCAAATACTGCACCCGTCTCCGCCATGAGTTTCTTAATGTAAGAGTGGCCCACACGAGACCTCACAGCAGTTCCGCCATTTTCTTCAATCACTTCTTTGACACTACGCGAAGAGATGAGGTTATAGATAATGCTCGCACCAGGGTTCTTAGCTAGCTCTCGATCTGCTATCAGAGCGGTCAAGGCTGAAGGATTTACCATTTCACCTTTTTCATCGACCAGGAAGCAACGATCTGCATCTCCATCAAAGGCTAAACCGATATCTGCTTTGTTCTTCTTTACCGCAACAGAGAGATCCTTTAAATTCTTAGGATCGATCGGGTTAGCCTCGTGGTTCGGAAAAGTTCCATCAAGTTCAAAGTACATCTCTACAACTTGTGCATTAAGTCGCTTGAAGACGGCCGGCGCGGTAAACCCTGCCATGCCATTTCCGGCATCAATAACAACTTTTATCTGGCGCATCTCACTGAGATCGACAAGTGTGAAGAGATGGTCCACGTAGCTATCGAGTAGGTTCTGTTCTTTTTCGACACCGATTGCACCTAATCCAAGAGGTGAACCCTCATTAAGAAATTTCTCAATTGTTAAAAGGCCTGATTCGCGCCCAATAGGTCGCGCACCACTGAGACACAACTTAATTCCGTTGTATTCAGCTGGATTATGACTTGCGGTAAACATTGCACCAGGCATATTTAATTTACCTGATGCGAAATAAAGCATATCCGTGGAAGCAAGGCCTATTCGGATGACATCTAAACCCTGTGAAGTGATACCTGCAGAAAAGGCTGTAGCGAAAATTGGAGATGACGGACGCATATCCTCACCAATAACGACAGTACCTGGCTCACGTTCTCCTTTGAGAAATCGTGCCAGCGCGACACCTGTAGCGAAACAAAAGTCAGGGGTAATCTCTTCATATACAAGCCCGCGAATATCATAGGCTTTAAAAATTGACATAAGCGTGTGTACTAATTCGGAACAGCGCGTAAATGGCCACGACGTGCACCAATGTGTGCAGAGTGATGAATGCGCTCAGTGAGATCTGCGCTACTTGCCGGCAGAGATGCGGCTGCTTCACGAACGGCATCTGCAATCGCCATCAGGTCATCTTCAGTTGGGCCCGATCCAGATTGAGAAATCTCTTCCTTAATAACGCTCCAGCCATTAGGTACCGTTAATTTACGGGCATGAAATTCGCAGAGGTCGTAAGCATGAGGCTCGGCAAAAGTTGCGAGGGTTCCAAGAACAGCAGTTGATTCTGAATAAATATACGTCAGTGTCATAGTTGCCATTGCACGGCAGGTTGCACGAGAGCACCCTCTGCCTGATCTCTTCGCTGACGACATAGGTAAAGATTAGTCGAGTGAGGTAGCACTAAGGATTTAAGACACGAATATTTGGGCTGGGAAGTAGGACGCGAGTGAGTTGACTTCCCGATATCAACGGGAAGAAGCCATAGCCACTTTGAGTGGCAATGAGTGCTCCGCCATAGGTATTAGGTGAGACTTTGTTGAAGATAACCGTTCGCGCATTGTCGGGAACTCGCAACGTTGCTAATGAATCGCCTTCAATTTCATAATTCTTCTCTTTCTTATTTGTAAAGCGCACGGTCAATGAAATAGCGATCTTCTCCCCCGTGAAGGTGAGCAGAGGTGCTATTCCACTTACCGCCAACGAGTACTCGGTTATGGGATCTGTTGCCGTACTCCACACAAAATCGGTTTTTCCTTGAGAGAAGGTGGAAGAGTAAACGGAGGCAACAATCGGCCTATCAGATGAGATTTTGAGGGCAAAAGTGCCAGGAGATAATGTGGGATTGAGATCTACTTCAGTCACGATTCCTGCCTGAATTGTTCGATCATCGAATCCAACTGGAATAAATGAGCCTTTGGCAGAGATCAATTCCACTGAAATTTGAGCAGGGAGATCACCAGGAGTTAAGAGTCGAAGTCTGTGACCAAGTGACTTTCCAGATCGTGTCATCTGAGGAATGGCAGGAATCACAATCACATTACTCGGATCGGTAGTTGCGTTAACAACATCTCCTCCAAGTGCGCGAAGTCCACGACCTCGTTCATCAATCATAAATGCATTAACGCGACCTGATCGTGGACTTACGTGAATCGCAAGATTTTTAGAACCTGGATCAAGAGAGGCCAGCGTTTGAACAATTGATGAATTTGCTTTGAGGGTAATCACGCGAGGCGGACGTATCCCTGATTCACTCCAGATACCAACATCTACAATTGCATCACTTAAACCGCTATTGATGAGCAAGAGCTTGCCCTTGCTGCTGACATCTGCATTACCACCGACAAACCATTGTGAAATTGAAGGTGCAGAGCAGATGGTTGCTCCAGCCCAGACGCCTCTCTTGATTTGCCATACTGGTGACGTCATATTCTTTGTATCAATAATTGTGGGGCTACTCCCCTGTTGCAGCCGCAATGTACGTGCGGGCTTAAACACATTGGTCCGCTTGCCTAGAACGCGTACACCTGTCTGAGTGGAAGGCAGAGAGACGGCGCTAGTTTCACCAGAGGGAGTTGCTGGACAGACAACAGGAGGGTAACTCTCGGAAAAATCTGTTCTACTTACAGAACCCTGCGTGAAGTTACTCAAAATCAAGGTCATTGCGGCAATTGATGCAATCACTACTGGACGCTTGAACCTCATGCGATTTCCCGATCAGAAATTTCGCGCTTACGACGACCGCTAGGGGCGGCAAAAATAAACGCCGTGAGAAGAATGATGAAGTGAAGTGAGATCCACCCTCTTCGCACAGAACCGTCATAGATAAGAAGGACTGGACCAGCTGCCTCTACCGAAAATTGGGGCAACGAGAGTTCGCTTTGGATGCGAGTGAGTCGCTTTCCATCTTGAACCAAGTACCAGCCACGACTGTAACTCTGTGTCAGAGTGACGACACCAGGACCTGGAACTAGATATTCATCTGGAGTATCAGTTGGTTTTAGTTGGACTGATTTTCCGCTTACATCAGTTAAGACTAGATTTCCGGTAGCCCCTGCAACTTTCCAGACGATGCCTGCATCAGTGGAGGACGCGCGAATAAACCCACCAAGTCCATCAATGGTCTGCACCAGAGTGCCTTGAGAAGGAGCTTTAAGAAATACATATGTGATACCAAAACTTCCCAATACTTTACTGCTAGTAATTCCGCTTCCATCAGCGAGTCCTGTGACAGCAAGTTCAATTTCTGGAACTTCGCGCGGGACGACATCGGCTTCACCAAGAGAAACATCCCCACCTCGTGCAATGTAATAATTCAATGAAGGTACTGAATCAATTACTCGCTCTCGGATCACCAGCGTTTTCGTTTGACTCTCTATTGCAAGAAATGGTGGGAGGACTTCTCCTTGGGCGGATTGAAGTGGAGCCTGTGACGCTTGAGACACAATCCATGTCGATGCTCCGAGCCCATATGCAATCGATGCAACCACAAGACCAGAAGCGGCTAAGTGACGATAATTCAGGTGGCTACTGATTAATCCTTCTCTGACGCTATCCAAGATAACTACCGCTGCATATGTTGCAGCAAGTGTTGCAAGTGCGATGAATACTCCTGCGTAGAGAGCACTTGATGCTCCTGTGCCTTTGCCCGCTAGAGAGAAAGTTGAAAAGAGCGTTCCAAAAACAATGAGCGATCCGCCAATTACCGCAATTTGTCGTGCGCGATTAACCGAGAAAAGAGCAACAAGTAAGATGAAAGTTATTGGGCTAATCAGCCACCACGGCAGCGATCCCGCTCCACCCGGATTTGCTAGGAACGCTGCATTTGGTCCTCCGCCAGAACTCAACAATCCGATATCAAGGAGTAGTCCGCGTGGAGAAGTGATCAGTTCAAAGCTCCACGGGAGAGTTAAAAGTATGGGGATAAAGATAAAAGTTGCCCGCCGGGCAAGCCGAGCATTGAGCACCTTCTGATCCTGATCCATTCGGAAAGAATCAAAGTCTTTTACAACTGCAGCCACACTCAAACCAATCAGAACTAAGAGCAACGCTGGAGCGAAGGAGAAGACAAATGCCAGCGCCAGAGAGAGCGCTGCCATTGCGCGAATCGAAAAAGTTTCAATGGTGCGCCACTGAAAGGCTCTCTCGACAAAAAACGGCGCAGTGACCATCAAGACAATCAAGCCAATTCTTCCTGAATTCACCGCTGAAATAGCAACTGGCGAGATGGAGTAGAGGATTGCCGCTATGGCAGTGAGGAATCGATTGTCGCTGACCTTCTTGAGAAGATGGTGCATCGATAGAAAGAGCAGTATCGGGGTCAGAATGAAAAATAGTGAGATGAAGACTTCAACATTGCCAAATGTAACGAGGGATCCAAGTGCTATTAGAGGTATCCATAGAGGTGATGCACTTTTGCTTCCAAGCCCGACTTCATGCCATGGTGCAAAGTAAAAGTCCCACAATTGTCGGGCACTTTCAGGCGAAGGTGCAAGTGTTCCTCCAGAAACTGCTCCGATTCGGTTACGAGACCACAATAATGTTAAGACAAGAAGGAAGAGTAGCGAGACGATAAATGGTTTGCGAAAAACCGTGCTCCATTTTCGGGTGGCAATTGGAGCAAGGAGATCTTCTTCCTCTAGCTCGCTTTCGGTAGGAAGATCAAGAAGTGTTTCATCGATACTACTTTTCTCAGTTGGTTTCAAAATAAGATCACGCACTGCTGCTCGAGATCTTTCGAGGGCAAGGCGCAGCTGACGTGCGCGAGATGGAATGAATTGTGAGACGACTTGAGCAGAGACTAATCGCGTTGCCTTGCGATCCTTTCTTGCCTTAATTAATTCGCCCGGCTTGATCAACAGATTAATAATCGCCAACAGCTCATCACCGGCGTATCCAGGCAGTTTGGCAAAGAGATAACCGATTGCTCGAACGATGGCGGAAGTTAAAAGTTGCAGGGCTAGGAGTGGAAGTAACCACCACGTCGCATTTGCTAAAAGAACATAGGCAGCATTTTGGCGATCAAGTAGTAATGGGCGATGTAAAAAAGCACCCTCAACATCAACGCTACGTCGCTCTGTTGCCGCCGCTTGCGCGTGATAAGCAACTGCATCGGTGACTGCTACAACGCTGTGTCCAGCAGCATGTACGCGCCAACCAAAATCCACATCGTCTCGAAAGAGTTCAAGATTTTGGTCAAAGCCACCAAGGTCTTCAAAGACATCTCTACGAATAAGCGCTCCGGCGGTACTGACTGCAAGTACATCGGTGATTCCATCGTGCTGGCCTTGATCATATTCAGAATCTTCCAAGCCGGTCCAGCGCGCACCGTTAGATGCGATGCTCACTCCAATTTCAAGTAAATGCGTACGATCATGCCAACCCAAGAGTTTTGGTCCAGCCATAACGACTTGCGGGCGATCTTCAACTGCTGCCAACAGCGCGGCGAGCGCACCAGATCCTGGTGCGCAATCATCATGAATAATCCAAAGCCATTCATCGACAGCACGTGGAGGAAGTTTTTCAACAGCTGATGCAATAGCAGCGCCAAATCCAGTTTCCCGCGGCATTGAAATGATGGGTACGCGCGCGCCTTTGAGTAATTTTGCCGATGAATCGAGAGAACCAGTATCAACTGCGATTAATTGATCAATCGCTCTGGTCTGTGAAGCAAGAGATGCGACAACTTCAGGTAACCATGTTGCTCCATCATGAACAACAAGGATCGCGCTAACGCGATGCATGGACATCGCCTACGCTGGGCGACGCTTCAAACGACGACGTTCACGTTCTGAAAGGCCGCCCCAAATTCCAAAGCGTTCATCGTGAGCCAATGCGTACTCAAGACATTCTTGGCGAACATCGCATGAGAGGCAGACGCGCTTTGCTTCACGCGTTGATCCACCCTTTTCAGGAAAGAATGCCTCGGGATCGGTCTGAGCGCAGAGTGCGCGTTCTTGCCACGAGAGTTCAATATTCTCGCCACTTGCTAATTGAATAGTTGGTCCAGCAGTAGGGGCTGATGGCTTGCCAGTTGATTGTGCTTCTGGGCGGATTGGCATGAGCTAATCTCCTCAAGACATTAGGGCCCGTTCCAGAGTGGATTTCGGGCTTGCTAGGTATGAATTACACGCGTGTAATCCCTTTCTGTCAACTCCGGCAGGACGGGTTGAGGGTTGAAATTTCTCCGCTCTCACCCTTTTTGAGCGTGAAATGGCTAAAAAATCGACAATGTGGGTTGCAAAAAAAATATTAACCAAAAGTGATGGGGAGGTTCTTTTCTATCGATATGTAGCGATCCTTATAGTTGGCATCAGAGGCAACAACTACCCCCGGAGCAAGGAAAGACCGCTCGAGTCGGGCCCCGGTTGCCACCTGTGCACCTGGGCAGACGATGCAATTATCGAGACTGGCCCCCGCAGCGATACTCGCTTGTGCGCCAATAAAGGTGCCACCGGAAAGCAGCGCCGAGGAATCAATCTGCGCAGTTGGGTGCGCGTCAAAGCCTGCCTTAACGCGATCCCTTGATGCCTTGAAGAGGGCCGCAGGAGTGCCAATATCGAGCCAATATGCATTCTCTTTATAGCCAACGATGCGCCGGTTGTGAGCGATCAGCGCTGGGAAGGTTTCGCGCTCTACTGAAGTAACGACGCCATTGGGAATTGAGTCAATCACGGCACGATTAAAAATATAACACCCCGCATTAATCCAGTCCGTCACGGGGTGATCCATTTTTTCGAGAAAAGCGGTTACCCGGCCCTGGCTATCTGTTGGAACACAGCCGAAGGCACGAGCATCTTCTACTTGGATCAAGTGCAAAGTGACGTCGGCACCACTGTTTTTATGAGTTGCGATCTGAGCCGAAATATCATGATCGCTAATTACATCTCCATTAAAAATTAAGACTGTCTCTTTCTCGTCCTCATTTAATTCTGCTGCGGCATGAGCAATCGCACCACCAGTACCTAACGGTTCTTTCTCGATGGCATATCTCAAGTCGATACCCCACTTACTACCATCTCCAAAATATGGAGTGAAAACCTCTGCTAAATATGATGTTGCCAGGACGAGTGTTTTCACACCGGCTTTCTTGGCAGCAAGTATTTGGTGCTCTGTGACTGGCAAGCCAGCAATCGGCAACATGGGTTTCGGAATTTCATCAGTAATCGGAGAAAGGCGGGTTCCTCTTCCACCTACAAGCAAGATTGCAGAAGTCATTTCTTATCCCTGGACTGCTGCAAGAATTCGAGAAGAAGCATCTGCAATCGCCTCGTCCGTAGCAGTCATAGCGATCCGAATGTGCTGGGAGCCGTCGGCTCCATAAAAACTGCCAGGAGTTGCAAGAATTCCAAGTCCTGCCAGCCAATCAACTGATAGCCACGAATCCTCTTGTCGCGTACACCAAAGATAAAGCCCGGCAGCGCTTTCATCGATCGTAAATCCGGCAGCAATAAGAGCTGGTGTGAGTAACGCTCGACGGGAGTTATATCGATTACGTTGTGCTGCAACGTGAGCATCATCTGCAAGAGCTACTGTCATGGCCTTCTGCACAGGAAGGGCAACCATCATTCCTGCATGTTTTCTCACTTCGCGTACCTGGGCAATGAGATGTGCATCCCCCACCAAAAATGCAGCTCTGTAACCAGCAAGTGACGAGCGCTTTGATAGTGAGTGCACTGCCAGGAGGTTCTTGTTATCACCGTCGGCAGCAGAGAAAATAGATGTCGGTGTTGCCGTATCGCCGAATTCAAGATAACACTCATCTGATATCACAACAGAATTATTCTTTCGTGCCCACTTGATGACAGTTCTGAATTCGTCTTCGCTGTGTACACGACCTGTCGGATTCGAAGGCGAGTTAACCCACGCTAGATCAGCGTGTGGCCATTGATCTGCATCGATATCCACGGCAATCTCTTGTGATTGGGCGAGAATGGCACCCACTTGATAAGTCGGATAAGCAACTTTTGGGAAAATAACACTTTTTGACTGTAGAAAAGTAGGGAGCCAGGCAACGAGCTCCTTTGATCCAATCACTGGCAAAACATCGAAATCGCCAGTAATGCCAAGGTGCGTACTCGCCCAATGTCGAATCGCTTCTTGCAATTCTGGAGTTCCGGCAGTTGTTGGATAGCCAGGAGAATTTGAATTCTCTGCTAAAACTTTTTGAATAAAACCTGGAGTTGGATCAACTGGAGTTCCAACTGAGAGATCGATGATCCCTCGTGGATGCTTTCGCGCCTTTACTCCGTACGGAGCAAGAGCATCCCAAGGAAAATCAGGAAGTTTTTTTCTCAATGGAGAGGACATCTACATGATCATGATCTGTCAGGCCCACTTTTGCAGCTCCACCTGGTGATCCGATCTCAACGAAAAATTCTGTGTTGATCTTCGGGAATTCTTTCCACTCGCCTGGAACATCATCTTCGTAATAGATCGCCTCAACTGGGCACACGGGTTCACAGGCTCCGCAATCAACGCACTCATCCGGTTGGATGTAGAGCATCCGGTTACCTTCGTAGATGCAATCGACTGGACATTCCTCAATGCAAGACTTGTCCTTCACATCGATACATGGCTGGGCAATCACATAAGTCACGAGCAACCTCCAGAGCTACAAGTTAGAGCAGAACGCGTTGAGGTCACATTCTAACCATGCGCCCACGCCATCGCAGGGTTAATGTGAGCCTATGGAAGCCAGATCTATCGCCCTCGGCCCAGAGTTGATTGGCCGCCGACTGACGTTGCGCCTTCATGATCCTGCTGGTGGGTATCGAGATCTTGTGGGGATCCTTGAAACAATGACCACACTGCGCAAGCGAAATGGTGAGGTAGTTGCATTTAACCCAGATGAGATAGCGATTGTGCACCCGATAGCGGAAGTAGAGCACCGTGCTGGTAAAGGTGCGCCGTTATCTCTGCGAATTGCCGAACTCGAAGAACTTTCCACTCGAACATGGCCACCTCATCGCATTGAAGCAGTTGGTCAATGGAGGTGTCGCGTCTCCAATGGTGCGACATATCGTGCGAACTCGGTTCTCGTTACGGGAGCTCCACCCTTTGGAGAACCAGGTGTAGATCTCGACGAAGCAATCGCTGTAGTGGATTCGATATATCGCAGCGCCGGGCTTCCCGCTGTTTTTCAATTAACACTTCCTACTTACCAAGAATTTAATGATTACCTGACTGCACGTGGCTGGAGTGAGAAACTCGGTGCTGCATTTCTGATCAATGATTTAGAGGCAACCTTCGATATTCAAGAACTGGCCCGTGAGAAAAAAGTTGAAATCATCGATGAGATTGAACCGAGTGATGCTTTCTTAACTCTTCATGACGATCATGAACTGCGCCCAATAATGATGGCGTATCCAGCGCGATACATCTCCTTGGCCCACGGCGGAGAAATTATCGCGACTGCGCGCGTGGCAGTCTCTGAATCATGGGCGGTTGTCACAAGGTTAATTGTTGCCGAAAATCATCGTAAACAAGGTTTTGCGCGATTACTCATGTTGGCATGTATGAATTCAGCGATTGAAAATGGTGCTTCAAAAATGTGCCTACAGGTAGACCAATCTAATCCTGATGCACAGTCTCTCTATGCAAAGTTAGGCTTCAGGTTCCACCATACCTACCACTACATTCAACGCACCGAATCAAATGAGTGTGCATGTTAAAGCTCTACGAAACTCGATCGCGAGAAGTAGTTGATATCACTGGCTCAGCCGGCCAGCTTAAGATGTACTGCTGCGGTCCGACAGTCTATAGAGATGCTCACGTAGGTAATTTACGAACATTTTTACTCTCCGACCTCATTGTCCGTGCAGCGCGATTGTCGGGACTAGACGTCACTTTGGTACAGAACATTACTGACGTGGGTCACATGGCGACAGATCTCGAAGATAAAATTCTCTCGCAATCAAAAGTTGAAAAAATCGATCCCTTCGAGATCGCCAAGAAATACGAAGAGCGCTTTCACACAGATTTAGCTCGATTAAATATTTTACCTGCTGATTTATACCCACGAGCGAGTGAGAGTATCGAGCTGATGATCTCGGCAATCGAAAAGCTCATTGAAAACGGATCTGCCTATATTGGAACCGATGGAAATGTTTACTTCGATGCCCAATCATTTCCTACCTATGGTGCAATCAGTGGCAACCGCCTAGATGCACTCAAACCGGGATACCGATTTGAGGCTTCCGAAGATGGCGCAAAAAGATTTCATGCTGATTGGGCGCTCTGGAAGATCGCTCACGACCGCACGCAGATGGTGTGGCAGACACCTTGGGGGCTAGGTTTTCCAGGGTGGCATATTGAATGTAGCGCTATGTCATTGGCTCATCTTGGTCAGAGCGTTGATCTACACGTGGGCGGAATCGATCTTCGCTTTCCTCATCACGAAAACGAACGCGCCCAATCAAATGCACTCACGGGACTCGAAACAGTGACGCATTGGATTCATGGTGAGCATCTGCTCTTTGAGGGTCGCAAAATGTCAAAAAGTGCCGGTAATGTCGTCCTCGTACAAGACATCATTGATCGAGATCTAGATCCACTCTCAGCACGTTTTGCATTTCTTGAAAATCGCTATCGCTCACAGATGGATCTCACATGGGCTTCTCTCAAAGCTGCTCACTCAACCCTTAAGCGGTGGAGAAGCGTAGTTGCCGCAGGTGGCACTAGCTCTGCTGTTGAATCTGATGCAGAGATAGAACATGCGTTCTTCAATGATTTGGATACCCCTAAGGCATTACAACGCCTTCGCGCTATTGAAAAAGATGCTGAAATTAATCCTGCGCGAAAGCGTGCACTCTTCTTATTTGCCGATCAAGTCTTAGGGCTTGATTTAACTCGTGTTCCTGAGGCGAAAGTACTCACCAGCGAGCAAGAAGTACTTCTTCACTCTCGGCAAGAGGCGCGTTTACGAAAAGATTTTGCCGAGAGTGATCGCTTACGTGGATTGCTAGAAGCCAATGGTCTTGCCATACACGATGGCCCTGAAGGACAGAGTTGGAGCTAGTCGCGCGCTGGCAAGAAGATCGAGACGATTACAATCGCCAATCCGCTGGTAAGAAATGTAAGTCCGGCTCTATCCCCTTGCACCAATAGCTCGCCACCGTCGCCAAATGTAGTTGCATCATTGATAACAATGAGCCAGCCCGCAAGAGTTGCTAATCGATAACGTCTCTTTCCATAGTATTTTCCAACAGACCAAAAAGTTGCAGCCGTTCCAGCTAAACCAAGAATGAGCCCTGCAGGTGGGTATGAAAGATGGAGAAAGACTCCACCGGCTGCAGTAATTGCTCCGATAACAAAGCTAAGAAAGTACTTCACTTGAAACTTATTCCAGCAAAGAGATCAGTTTCCCGTCCCATTTCATCAAATGGTCCAGATCGATCTCCCTTCACGAGGGTGTAGTACTCATTGCCCCACACCTGAAGTCCGATGTTATTAGAGAGCGCAAAGAAGGGGCCGTCGAGGGCGATCTGGGTTAAATGTGCAGCCATGGCATCCATCTTGGCTTGTACATAATTATTTCCATCGATAAGAGTTGTTACAAATTCATCGTCTTTTGCAAAAGGGAGATCGTCTGCATTATCGGCACCGAAAAAATCTGTACCAAGTGCTTTCATTTTTTCAATTCCATCGGCAATTACAGATTTAGGCATCGTGTTCCAATAGATTTTTGGGATTTTCCACGTTGCATTCTCTGCCGCTTCCATGGCAATTCGATGCGCCTGTATGTGGTCGGGATGCCCATATCCACCGATTTCATCGTAGGTGATAAGAACATGGGGCTTAATCTCATCGATAATCGTGATTAAGTGACTACTCGCGTGCTTTACATCTGCCTGCCAGAAAACATCAGGGCGATCATTCTGGGGCGTTCCCATCATTCCGCTATCACGGTAGCGTGTTGCTGGATCTCCAAGGAAACGAAAGTCAGAGACCCCGAGTGCCTTCATCGCTGCAGCTAACTCACCCTCGCGATGAGCGCCAAGTTGATCGTGTTCACTCGATGCTAAATGCGAAAGCTCGGGAACAAGTACTTCTCCTTCTTCACCGCGAGTGCAGGTAACAAGAGTTACCTCTGCACCTAAGGCCGCATACAGAGCCATGGTTGCACCGTTGTTTATGGTCTCATCGTCAGGATGAGCATGAACTAGAAGTACTCGTGCACCGTCATAACGCTCAAGCATTAATAAACCGGCAGAGATGTATCGATCTGTTTTGCCCACGCGATCACTCCGCCTGACACATGCGAAGCATCTTTAAATCCTGCTCCCTTAATAATTGCAAGGCACTCTGCCGAACGGACACCGCTCTTGCAGTGAAGAATGATTGGCTTATTCTGAGGAAGGCCGGCTAAGGCTGTTCCATCGATAAAGCCTTGCTTTGGGATGAGGTGTGATCCTGGAATTCTTACAATCTCAAATTCACTTGGCTCACGAACATCAATCAGATAGAAATCATCGCTGCGATCGATCTTCTCTTTCAGCTCTGTCACTGTGATTGTTGAATCTGTGACTGCTTCCTGTGCCTGATTGGAGAGAACTCCACAAAATGCTTCATAGTCAGGGAGTAGATCTTTCTGGGTCGCGTTTACGCTACAGATTGGGCAATTCGGATCCTTACGAATCTTGACCTTTTTAAATTCCATTTCGAGCGCGTCATAGATCATCAACTCACCAATAAGTGGTTCGCCAACGCCAGTCAGGACTTTGATCGCTTCAGTGGTTTGGATTGAGCCGATGGTTGCACAGAGCACTCCGAGCACGCCACCTTCAGCACATGATGGAACCATGCCTGGTGGTGGAGGTTCTGGATAGAGGCAGCGATAGCACGGACCATATTCAGCCCAGAAGACACTTGCTTGACCATCAAAGCGATAGATAGATCCCCACACATATGGCTTCTTCAACAGTACGCACGCATCATTGACTAGATATCTCGTCGCAAAATTATCTGTGCCGTCAACAATAATGTCGTATTGAGAGAAAATCTCCATCACATTATCAACATCGAGTCGTACTTCATGAGTAATCACTTTGACATAAGAATTGATCTCTAGAATTTTCTCTTTAGCTGAATCAGCCTTACTTTTTCCAATATCTGATTGGCCGTGAATAATCTGCCGTTGCAGATTTGATTCATCGACTGTATCAAATTCAACGATTCCAATAGTGCCCACACCAGCTGCTGCCAGATACATGAGTGCAGGTGAACCAAGCCCGCCGGCACCAACACAGAGAACCTTTGCATTCATCAATCTCTGTTGGCCTGCCATTGCAACATCAGGAATGATGAGGTGGCGGCTATACCGGCGAACTTCATCTACGGTGAGTGCAGGACCTGGATTAACCAATGGCGGAGTCTTCATAATTGAGTATTCTGCCTCAGACTAGGAAAGCATGCCACTTAGGCTCTACGATTAGCCAAATGAGCACTCCTGACAAAGTACTGGGCGCTGACAAAGCGCGTCTACCCCGTGATGAACGCAGAGCAATTCTTCTCGCCGCAGCCCTTGAGGTCTTTACCGCCGCCGGATATCACTCTGCAGCTATGGATGAAATTGCAGATCGCGCAGGAGTCAGTAAGCCCGTTCTCTATCAACATTTTCCTTCAAAGCTAGATCTCTATCTTGCTGTCCTTGATCTTCACATCGACTCTTTAGTCTTTGAAATTCAAAAAGCGATTTCATCAACTCCTGATAACGCACAGCGGGTGCGAGCAACTGTCGTTGCCTATTTCTCATTTATCGAAAATGAGGGGGAAGCATTTAGGCTTCTCTTTGAAAGTGATATGAGCGTTGAACCACAGGTGAGTGAGCGACTCAATCGCATGACGTATGACTGTGCCGCAGCGGTAAGTGGAGTGATTTCCAATGACACTGGTCTGCCCAAAGAGGTTTCAATGCTTCTCGGCGTTGGACTCATTGGCTATGCGCAAGTAACCGCACGCCATTGGTTGGAACGTGACAGCAAATTAACTCGCCAACAAGCAGTAGATCTCGTTGAAAACTTGATGTGGCGCGGAATTTCGGGCTTCCCCCGCACCGAATAGCAGTTCGCACGGCTTACGCCTAGGATAAGCACATGAGTACAAAGAAATCAGAGGGCGCAAAAGCAGCTCTCGTGAGAATTGCTATTGCAGAAGTTTCTAGTGAACTGTCCTTTGAATGCGAATCTAGCCCAGCTGAAATCAAAGCAGCTGTCGCTAAGGCGCTTGCCGATAACTCGTTATTAGCTCTGACAGATATCCGTGGCCATGAAATCATCGTTCCAGCGGCTCGGATTGGCTATGTTGAAATTGGTCAACCGACTGAACGTCGCGTCGGTTTTGGCGCACAATAAGTGTCCCTGACTTTTGCAGATTTACCTCTTCGCAAGGAGACCATCGCTGCTCTCAACGAGCATGGGTACATGGCTCCATTTCCAATTCAGGAACAAGTGCTCTCAATCGCACTTGCTGATGGAGATGTGATTGGGCAAGCCAAAACTGGTACGGGAAAAACTCTGGCATTTGGTATTCCACTCGTAGACCGAGTGATTGCTCCTGAAGATGAAGAGTGGAAAACATTTGAATATCAGGATTCTCCACAAGTACTCGTAGTTGTACCTACGCGTGAACTCTGTGTGCAGGTAACAAAAGATTTAGAAGAGATCACACAGAGCCGCAAGATTCGAGTGTTAGCCGTCTATGGCGGTCGCGCTTTTGAGCCACAGATTGAAGCTCTCCAAGCAGGCGTCGAAATTATCGTGGGAACTCCTGGGCGACTTTTGGATCTCTATCGTCAAGGTCAGATCAAACTTGCCAGCGTTACACGAGTCGTCCTTGATGAGGCAGATGAGATGCTCGATCTTGGCTTCCTGCCAGATGTTGAAAAGATCTTTACTGCAACGCCGAATCGCTCTCAAACCATGCTCTTTTCAGCAACTATGCCTGGTGACATTATTGCTTTAGCTCGTAAGTTTATGAATCAACCGGTGCATATTCGTACCCAAGATTCACAAGATGAAGGCAATGTCGTCTCGCGAATCGAACAACATGTAGTTCGTGCACATGCGATGGATAAGATCGAAATGTTGGCCCGTATTTTGCAAGCAGATGGGCGTGGTCCAACAATCGTCTTCTGCCGAACCAAGCGCGCATGCCAAAAGACTTCTGATGATTTGATCGAACGCGGATTTAAAGCTGCAACTCTTCATGGCGATATGGGACAAGCTGCCCGGGAGAAAGCCCTCAATGATTTCAAGGGTGGTAAATCCGATGTTCTCATCGCAACAGATGTTGCAGCGCGTGGAATTGATATTGATGGCATTACACATGTCATTAACTACCAGTGCCCCGAAGATGAAAAAACATATGTTCACCGTATTGGGCGAACAGCTCGTGCCGGTGCATACGGAATAGCGCTCACCTTTGTTGATTGGGATGAACTTGCTCGCTGGAAGATGATTGATATGGCTCTCAAGTTAGGTCTGGCAGAGCCACTTGAAACATATTCATCATCTGAGCATCTCTACGCAATGATGAAGATCCCTGCCGGCTCTACCGGACGTATGGATAAGCCTCGTAAAAGCGCACCTGCTGCAGAGAAGAAGAGTGAACGTGCACCTGCTGCTCCACGTGAAAAGCGCGAGAGAGTGCGCACAAAGAAATTTACTTCTTAAGCAATTCCTAATTCTTCAAGAACGCTATAGGCAGATTCTCTGATTTCTCCGGCAATCACAGAGTTTTTCGCCGTGGTAAGAACGCTCGTAATCGTTAACTCGGCTTCGCTAATCTCGCGCGCAGTAGTACAGCGTCCATCGAGGTGAGGCCACTGGCTAAATTGATCTGTGATTTTACTTAGCTTACCTATCTGAAGAAGGAGCTTCTTTACATTGGGCTCAAGTTTGAAAATTTGATCGATTCCTCGATAGTGATGAAGCGTCTGTGAGTATGGAATAAGTACAAGGTCTGAGACCTTGAGAGCGGCTAGCAATCCAGGATTTACATCACTAGGTGTATCAATCACGATTACATCGAATTCTTTTGGCAGCGTATCGAGGAGATTCCGAAGGTCAGTATCTGAAAAACCGAAACCACATCGAGAGTCGCTTGCGATAAAGTCAAAGCGCTCGATATGTGTATCTAAATCTTCCACAGTGACCGTACTCTGCAGAAAGTCGGAGATGCTCAAGCGTGAGTTCTCGCGCCCGACGCGGAATGACAGGTGAGCTCGAGGATCTAGATCAATGAGCAGCGTTTTCTTTCCGTATTCAGTGAATGCAACCGAGAGCGCATGCGCTAGCGTCGATTTACCGGATCCCCCTGCTGTATTTGCAAGGCAAACAATGGATCTACTCATGCATTCACCGACTGACTGTGCCAACGCTTCTTACCTTCTAGAAAAATTGGTGGGGCGATAAAAGCTTCAGGTACGAGTGAGAGAGTTTTTCGAACTGTCTGCAGAGAGAAATTTGTCGCACTCGACTGTCCCGGAAGTGTCGGCCATCCATATAAATCGCGTGCCCAACGAGGAAGGCTTGCCGCTGCCACAGCACTTATTCCAGCCCAGGCCGGAGCAGCAGGTGTCGCAAATCGAACAAGTGTCGGAAGCGGTGGCAGCGCTAAGAAGATCGCAGCACGTTTCGCGTCATCACTTGCTTCGAGCTCTGGCCGTATACCGTCAAAGTATTGGACGAGCTCTGCGCGTGAAGTGGGAACATCACTTCGTGGAACACCAACAAGGTCTGCAAATTCGACCATCTGCACAACATAATCATCTTGATCTCGCTCATTGAGTTCTACGCCTGAACGCACCGCTGTATCTAAAAATGAATCCACCATCGCCATATGAACCCAGAGCAACTCATGCGGATTATCAAGGCCGAGCTTGGTGTGTACACGTCGCACTCGAGCTGCGAGCTGGGTTGCTTCATCAGTAGTGCCAAAGGTGAGAGTTGTTACGTAATCTCCAGTGCGTTCAAGTCGTCCCCACGCATCCTCACGAAAGTTTGAGTGTGTTGCGACCCCAGCCATAGCCACTGGATGAAGAGCCTGCTCAAAGAGCGCGCGTAGCCCACCGATAAGCATGCATGGATCGCTGTGAATCTTCCAGACAATGTTTTCTGGAGAGTAGATGCCGCGGGGATCGTATGTCACAGGACTATCCAGCAAGAATTTTGATCGCATCGGCGAGCATCTGAACCGCAATTGCAGCAAGGAGAAGTCCTGCAATACGCGCGACAAGAGTGACACCGCTATCTTTAATAATGGCAAGAATTTTTGTCGAGGCCATAAGCGCGATTGCGATGGTGATATGAACTGCAACCACCGCTGCAATAAGGCCTACGGCATAGGCAGGTGAATCTACTTGCTTCACAAAGATCATAGTTGCAACGATCGCTCCAGGACCGGCCAGAAGCGGCGTACCCAATGGAACTAGCGCAACATTTTTATTTGTCGATGCATCAATTTCGTCAATACGTCCGGTCAATAGTTGAAGTGAAACATAGAGAAGGAGCAACCCACCTGCGGCCTGAAGTGCCTCCATAGAGACCTTCATATACTCGAGCACAAATTGTCCAAAGAGTGCAAAGGATGCAATCACGACAAGAGAAATTGCTGCAGCCTGCCAAGCGAGACGAATTCGTTCTTTAGGAGATTTATCCGAAACTAAAGCCAAGAAGATCGGGGTCGCACCCGGTGGATCCATAATGACAAACAAGGTGACAAAGCACTGAATAGCAAAGGTGAGTGCGCTTACCTCAACAATATTCATGAAGTGACCGCCCTTCGAGCATCTGCCATTGACTCTAAAATTTCCCACTGGTGTGGATCTGTGAGGTTCTCCCCCATGAGATTGAGTTTACCTGTTCCGTGATAGTCGCTCGCACCGGTAATAACCAGACCAAGTTCACGCGCGATACCGCGTAATTGTTCCCGCTCTGCCTGTGAGTGATCACGATGATCTACTTCAACTCCGTTGAGCCCAGCAGCGATTAATGATGGAAAGCTCATAGCTGAAAGCGTCTGACCACGTCGTGTGGCAAATGGATGTGCAATGACAGCAACTCCACCGGCTTGCCTAATCACTCGAATTGCTTCTTCGGGGCTAGGAGCAATGTGTGTCACATAATATTTGGACGAATTATTCAAGAGTTCGGCAAATGCTTCATCACGGCTCTTCACATGACCTTTAGCGACAAGAGCGTCCGCAAGGTGTGGCCGGCCCAACGTTGCCCCTTCAGGCATTGCAGCAAAGACTTCATCGAGTGAAATATCTATTCCATCAGCGCTTAATAACTCTGTCATTTTTCGCATCCGCGGCAATCGCGAATCTCTTGACTCTTCTAGCATTACTTGCATTTTCTGATTCTCGCCATCAAATAACAGACCCAGCATATGGACTGCAACCGCATCCTCTGTCAGGCATGAGACTTCCGCACCGAGTGCAAGTGTGAGTCCTGGTCTCAGCGCGCGAATCGCTTCAGCCCAACCTGATGTTGAGTCGTGATCGGTCAGACCTAAAACTGTAATTCCCGAAGAGAGTGCCTTGTTAACAAGTGCATGAGGAGTATCTGTTCCATCACTGCTCGTTGTATGTGTATGTAGATCAATCACAATTAAGCCACCACTTCCGTCGGACGAGTTCGCAAAACTACCAACACACATCCCGATAAAATCACGATAATGCCGGGGATAAGTGCGATGGATGGGGTTTGTCCAAGCCACCAGATAGCCAAGAGTGTACTCACTGGGACTTCTAAAAACACTATGAGCGAAACAATGGCAGGTGACACTCTCTTAAGCGCTGCATTAAACATTGAATGACCCAAGATTTGAGCCCCTGCAATAAGTGCCAGAAGTAAGAGCCACTCTCTCAGCTCAAAGTCAAAAAGTTTAAAATCTAAAACCAACGCTATCGGCAAGGCGGTAATTGCACAGAAGAAATAACAGATTGACGTGTAGGTATGTGTGCCAATCTCTCTTTGTACTTTAGAACCAAGGAGTACATAAATTGCAGATAGAACAGCCGCGATAACTGCTGCGATGTCGCCTTGGAAGGCAAGCCATGAGATAGATAAGTCCACTCCGGAAATCATGATGACGCCAATGAAAGCGATTCCCATTCCAAGCCATGCACGTGATGGAATATCACCACCCAAAAATTTCACAATGAGCGCTGCAAATATTGGCTGCAGGGCAACAAGGGCGGTACCCGCTGCAATCGATGTCCAGCGCATCGCGAGAAAAAATCCAATGAAGTGAAAGGCAAGGACTACTCCCGATAGCGCTGATAGCGCCATAGCTCGGCGATATTTATAGTCATGTGTGACGAAAGCCTTTACAGCAAAGGGCAGAGTAAGCAGTGCACCACCGAGATTTCGCCAGAAAATCAAGACGACCACTGGCATGGCACTCAGTGCGATCAACGGTCCTGACGTACCAATCCCGAGAGTTCCAAGGCCTAAACGAAAGAGATCAGGGCGCTGAGGAATCTGCGTATGGTTTTCGATGGAGGACACTAAGCAAAGGTATCTGAAGTGTGGAACAGGGTTATCCTTGTCCCATGAGTACGCAGTCAACTAGTCGAGTATTTCTCGCCAGGTTAGCTGGAACGGCCGTTTTTGATCCAAACGGTGATCCAGTTGGCAAGGTCAGAGATGCTGTTGCGACCCTGCGCACAAATAACCAGCCTCCTCGCATCTTGGGTTTAGTAGTCGAAGTGCCTCTGCGCCGACGAGTTTTTGTTCCGATAACCCGAGTTACCTCGATTGAATCTGGAGCAGTTGTCATTACTGGCATTGTGAATATGCGCAGATTTGAATCTCGAGTCGGAGAGCACTTGGTCCTTGGAGATCTACTCAACAAGTCGATCGTAATTCTTGATGGCAATGAAGATGTCATTGTTGAAGATCTAGGTATGGAGTCAAATAGAGCAGGTGACTGGTTTATTACTCGCGTACACGTGATGAAGCGTGGAAAAGGAATTCGTCGTAAAGGTGCTTCCTCTACTCTGCGTTGGGATGAAGTTCGAGGCTTTGAAGCCCCGGAAAATGATCAGGGGACCTCTCAACTACTTTCTACTATTAGCAATCTGCGTGCAGCTGACTTAGCTGCCGTCATTCAGGATTTAGCACCTAAGCGTCGTGTTGAAGTGGCACGAGCACTTGATGATGAACGACTTGCCGATGTTCTCGAAGAGATGGATGAGAGCGAGCGTGTCGCCCTTCTCATTGAATTAGAAGGTGAACGTGCTGCAGATGTTCTTGGTGAAATGGATCCCGATGACGCGGCAGATCTTCTCCGCGAAGTTGGTGCTGAACGCGCACAAGAGTTGATCGATCTCATGGAACCAGAAGATGCTGAAGATGTTCTTCGACTCATGACCTACGAGGATTACTCCGCGGGTGGAATGATGACAACAGAGCCTCTCATTATGAGCGCCGATGACACAGTGGCAGATGCGCTAGCTGTTGTCAGACAAGGTGAAATTTCTCCAGCGCTTGCTTCGCAAGTTTTTGTCACGCGTCAACCGCTGGAAACTCCTACCGGTCGCTTTGTTGGAATGGTTCATTATCAAAGGTTGCTACGTGAGCCGCCAGCAACTCTGCTTGCCTCACTTGTTGATACCGATACCCAAGGGTTAAGCCCTGAAGCAACCCTCAATGAGGTCTCTTCTTATCTAGCCAGCTATAACTTATTGAGCGTTCCTGTTGTTGATGCAAATGAGAGATTACTTGGTGCGGTCACAGTGGATGACGTTCTCGACCACTTGCTTCCAGATAATTGGCGAGTAGATCACAGAGATAACACGCGTCCAGATTTAAAGAATATAACTATTGACGATAAAGGCAGGGTGTGAAAATGACACGCAAAAATGGCTTAGACACACCTCGTGAGGCTCGCCGAAATATCCGTCCGCATATTGATGCAGAAGCCTTCGGTCGTCTCTCTGAAAAATTTGCACGATTCTTAGGAACGGCCGGCTTCTTGGTCTATATGACAGTTTTCGTATTCTCTTGGGTGCTGTGGAATACCTTGGCACCGAATGGTTTACGTTTTGATGAGTTCCCTTTTATTTTTCTCACACTCATACTTTCTCTACAAGCCTCGTATGCTGCTCCGCTTATTTTGCTTGCTCAAAATCGTCAAGCAGATCGAGATCGCATCACGCTCGCGGAAGATCGTGCCCGTAATGATCGAAGCATGGCAGATACTGAATATCTCACCCGCGAACTTGCCAGCCTTCGTATTGCATTAGGCAATGTAGCAACGCGCGAAAACCTCAAAGATGAATTAGGTAATCTTTCAAAAGGAATTGCCCGAGAGTTACGAAGTAACTCCGAGCCTGACTCCAAGTAACGACTTTTCGCGGATAATTAATTTATCCACGATATTAGAAATTGCTTGAGCAGCAGGGCTCTCCGGTTGAGCATGAACAATTGGTGCACCTGAATCTCCACCGGTACGTAGCTCTGGTGCAAATGGAACTTTGCCAAGGAGAGGCACAACTGCACCAACGAGTGTTGAAAGTCGGGCCGAAGTTTCTTCTCCCCCACCTGATCCAAATAAATCTGTCGATTCATTACATGTGGGACAGATAAAGGCAGACATGTTCTCGATAACACCAATTACGCGTTGGTGCATTTGGTGCGCAATTCTTCCTGCGCGCTCTGCCACTTCTGCGGCAGCTACTTGAGGGGTAGTAACAACAAGAATTTCAGAGGTAGGAATGAGCTGACCTAGTGAAATTGCTAGATCTCCAGTTCCTGGCGGAAGATCAAGAAGGAGAAGATCAAGATCTCCCCAATACGCATCAGAGAGAAGTTGTTCCAGAACGCGGTGAAGCAAGGGGCCGCGATAGGCAACTGCATCTGCACGCTCAGGCTTAAACATCTCCATCGAGACTGTCTTTACGCCATAACTTTCCGGGGGAATAAACATTTGGTCGATCGCAGTGGGGCGCACACCCAACAGTCCCATTAAACGCGGAATCGAATGTCCATATACATCTGCATCAAGTATTCCGACGCGCAAGCCTTTCTTGGCTGCGGCAACTGCCAAGTTTGCAGTCAGCGATGACTTTCCAACGCCACCTTTACCTGATGCGATACCAATAACTCGAGTGAGAGATTCTGGTTGAGCAAAAGGAATAAATTTTTCGCGTCCGCCTCTCACTAATTTTCTGACTGCAGCGCGCCCTTCATCACTCATCACTCCAAAGGTGATTCGAACGTCATTGACGCCTTCGACAGCGCTGACAGCACCAGTGATATCTGTTGTCAGGCGATCTTTCATTGGACAGCCCGAGATCGTTAACAAAATAGTTAGATCTGCAACACCATTGGAGAAGCCAACATGTTCGACCATTCCAAGTTCAGACAGTGCTCGATGGAGTTCAGGATCTTGCACGGTAGCTAAGGCAGCTTTGATTCCCTCAATAACGCTCATAGAAGATCTGGATCAATCGTGGGCTTGATAGCGCTCTCTTTGGAGGCCATCTTCTCTTTTTTCTCATCTTCTTCTAGAACAGATGCAACATGTCGCTTAATAAATGTTTTTGGGTTCAGGTCTGACGGAGTGAGATCCTCAAATCCAGGTCCAAGATTTTCCCGAATTTCGGCAGTAGCTGTATTGGTCATAGCGCGAACTTTTCTAATCATTCTTGCTAAATCCCCAGCGACACGTGGCATACGTTCTGGACCAACCAGAATGAGTGCAAGAACAACAAGTCCCGCAATTTCGCCAACGCCAAAATCAAACATCACTCACCTGCCGTCAACGTAAGTGTGGCTTTAAGAGTTTTCTCTGCTCTGATGTACTCAATCTCAACTTTATCGCCAACATTCTTCGAGCGAATTGCAACGATGAGCTCTTCCGGTGTTGTGATGGTTCGACCGTCAAATTTTGTAATCAAATCTCCAGCACGCAGACCAGCTCGTGAGGCAGGACCTCCTGGAACAATGGCATTTCTTGTGTCAGCAATTTTTGCACCGTCTCCGGCATACTGCATATCAACTGAGATTCCGACTACAGGATAGGTGGCTTTTCCTGTCTTAATTAATTGCTCAGCAGTTTTTCGTGCTTGATTAATGGGAATCGCGAATCCAAGTCCAATCGAACCGGATTGCGATGAAAGAAAAGAAGTTCCTAGCGTTGCAATTGCTGAGTTCACACCGATAACTGCTCCAGCTGAATTAACCAGAGGCCCGCCTGAGTTTCCAGGATTGATCGCGGCATCTGTTTGAATAGCGTTGATGTATGAGTTATCTCCAGCATCTTCACCGGCAGTTACTGCACGATCTTTCGCGCTAACAATTCCTAACGTTACGGTTCCGCTTAGACCTAATGGAGAACCAATGGCAATGACAGCATCCCCCACTGCAACTTGATCGCTATCACCAAAAGTAAGTGCGGTGAGTCCGGTCCGATCTACCTTGAGAACAGCTAAATCATAAGCTGAGTCACGCCCAACAATCGTGGCAGCTAACGTTGTTCCATCGTTGAGTTGTACTTCGATTCTGCCACCATCTACTGCAGCATCTGATATCACATGGTTATTAGTCAAGATAAAGCCAGTGCTATCAATAACAAATCCTGTTCCAGTTCCGCCACCGCGTGCACTGCGTGCTGAAATAGAAACTACCGATGGCAGAACGCGTTGGGCGATATCGGCAACTGATCCTGGTGGCCTTTCAATCGATGATGAAACCGATGTTAACTTTATTTCATGACCAAAGAGAGAGCCAGATGAACTAGCTCCAAAGAGTGCGCCCACTAATCCTGCAATTCCTGCCATCAAAAGTGCATTAGAGCGCGTTACAAATTTCGCTTTTCCGTGAGCAGATGATGGAACCCACCAAGGACCTGTTCCCATGGGTTGCTGCGATGGTTGCTGGCTCATAGTTCTATCTTTCTACAACTTAGTGGCGAGCAACAGCCCGTCGCCAACTGGAATAAGTGAGGTCACCCACTTTTCGGTATCGCCTTTTAACGCTTTCCCCGCATCGCGAAGTGCAATTGTCTTTGGGTCTCGCTGAGCCGGATCATTTACCTTTGCCCCACCAAAGAAGTGATCAATAACAAATACTCCCCCGCTTCGTAGGATGCGATAGGCCTCGATGATTGCGTCAGGAAGATCTTCGGCATTATCTCTAAAGATCACGAGGTCATAGGCACGATCAGCTAATTTTGTCATCACTTCAATTGCAGGATTTGTAATGAGTCGATAACGAGATTGCGCGATCTGAGAATCTTGCAGCGCAATCTTTGCAATTGCTGAGTGTTCTTGTTCTCCATCAATAGATGTCAGTGTGCCGCTTGGCAGCATTCCTTCGAGAATCCACAGTGCACCGACACCTGAGCCAGTTCCGATCTCAACAACTGATTGCGCATCAAGAATGTGTGCCAAGTGTCGAAGATATGCACCAACACCAGGCGTGACATCAACTGCTCCGACTTCTGCGCCACGACTACGCGCTTGAGTCTTATCAACGCTCTCGCCGATGAAGCCTTCGGCGTATGAGTGGGGGTCAATCTGATTGATCATGAGATGGATGTTAGCCACTCCACGAGCAATCGCACCCCGAAACCAGTTCCACCCTTGGGATTTTCTCCTGCATCACTCTCACTTCGAGCAGTTCCGGCGATATCAAGGTGAACCCACTGGCGCTGACCAACAAATTGCTCAAGGAAAAGGGCGGCGGTAACTGACCCTGCTCCGTAATGGCCCTTATCTGCGGTGTGATTCAAATCTGCAATATCGCTTTCTAACCCATCGGTGTAATCATCAATGAGCGGCATATGCCACACGCGATCACCAGTACGTTCTCCGATCTCAGCCAAAGTATGAGCAAGCGCTTTATTTCGCGTATACATCGCTGCATACTGGCGACCAAGACCAAGTGATGCTGCTCCGGTAAGTGTTGCAATATCAACGATGTAATCAGGATCAAGATTTACATCTGCAAATGCCAATCCATCCGCCAGAACTAAGCGACCTTCTGCATCAGTATTAATCACTTCGACGGTTTTTCCACCGTAGTGCGTGATGACATCACTGGGGCGCTGGGATGTGCCAGAAAGCGCGTTTTCAGCACACATCATCAGAGCTGTGACCTTTACTTTTACGCCAAGCTTGGCAACAGCGCTAATCGTCGCCAAAACAGCGGCAGCGCCAGCCATATCGCTCTTCATCGCAGTCATGGTGTCGTACGGACGCTTCAGGGAAATTCCACCCGTATCAAAGGTTATGCCCTTGCCGATAATGACAACGTGCGGAATACGCGCTGAACTTTTTGCATTCTTTGGGCTGTACGTCAGGTGAATAAAGCGCGGCCCTGGATGTGGAGATGAATTACCAACTGCGCGCAATCCCCCGAAGTCTTTGAGTCCTGCACCAGAAAGTACGGATATCTCAATCCCATTCTCTTTTGCAATATTTTGCGCCTGATTAGCCATCCATAAGGGAGTTTTGATATTTGAAGGGGTATGGATGAGATCGCGAGCGCGACAGATAGCAGTTGCCATCGTTCGCGCATAATCGACGGGTTCTTCATCAATGGCAACAATTTCAATTTCAGGGTGTGTCACCGTGAGAGTGGTTTTTTGGCTCCAGGTGTAGTGGCCAAGAAAGGCTGATGTTGCAAATGCGATGATTTCATCACGCTTGTTCGGTGCCAACGTTGCAAACTTTTTATCGGTGCCACGTACTTTTCTTCCAAGGGTCGCACCCGCGCTTCTAAATGATGCCAGCGATTGATCCCCTAGGCCAAGTAATACGATTTTTTCGATCGCGCTATCTGGTGCGCTCACTGGGATTTCGCTGAGTTCCCCTGCCTTGCCCGTTGGTGAGAAGAAGGTGAGTTCATCGCGTAGGTCCACTGCGAAGAGTTTTTCAATCTTCTTCACTAGTGCAGGGTGAGCGTTAAAGATAATTTCCGGGACGCTCTCACCCTCTGCTGGCAAGGTGATGTAACTGATGACAATTACATCGGAGGTAGAGACTGATTCAATATCAGGATGTAGTGCGCTGATCTGCATAAGTAGACGTAAGCTACGAGAAATTACTTCTTGATAAGTGCAACAGCGGCTTCAAGGGCTGCACTGAGATTATTTGCCTCGGTCGGATTGAGTTCGACAACAAGTCGTCCGCCACCTTCAAGAGGGATGCGCATCACAAGTGAGCGTGCCTCCTTGGTAACTTCCATTGGGCCATCACCTGTGCGAGGTTTCATAGCTGCCATGATGGACTCCTTTAAAGCCTGTTAAAAGCTTGGACCTTCGATTGCGGGTGATTCGAAAGTAAGGGCGTAAGTATCTCGCACCTCGGGCCATCTATGAAATCGAGAGCACCCTATATGCCCAATTCGCGCGTCAATCGCGCTTTTCCTGAGGTAATGACCGCCTCAACAGACTTCTCGGGTACGCCTAAGAGCCCGGCGATCTCGGGAGTAGTCATTCGACGCAGATACGAAAGGGTCAAGATGATGCGCTCTTCCTCAGGAAGTGCAGCAAGCACTTCGGCGAGGGTCTTCGGCGCTCCCATAGGACGAGGTTACCCGTTCCCAATATCTGCAGGCCGATGAATCAACTCTTTCGAGGGCTATTAATTTTTAAAGAGCCTAGAAAAGCGCCAGAGGGAGATCTTTACTCCCAGCCAGATAAATGGAGCACCTAAAAGAAAGAGGGCCCGGTGAATCTCAATCGTCTCACTCCAATGAAAGAGAGAAGATTCTGGACCTGTTGCTTCCAGCAGAAAGGTGCCACTTCCTTTCAGGGGTGCTCCTGTATGTATGACATCGCAACGAGTGGGCGGCTCCCATGTAGTCACTGTCATTGTGTCGAGTAATCCCAAGAAAGAAAACGCTGGATAGCGTTTATGTAACGGGCCGGTGAATGCGGCAATCGTGGTTCCTACTCCAGTGCGTTGTTCTGATGTCAGCCAGACGGTTGTCGATAACATCCATCTGCCTTGAGCGCTCCAGTTTTCAATTTCAGCCCAGACTTTTTCAATCGGCGCAGCGCAGTGGACTGTAATTGCGAGTGTGTTCTTGGATTGTCGCTCCATGAAAATAAGGATAGGCGATATTGTGAGCACATGACGACTGAATCTCATCTTGTCCAGGGCCTAGCTTCCGGTCACGGAATTGCAACCATGAGCGGGTCAACTATTCTTGATGTCTGGTTTCCGTCACCTAGCCTTGGTTCATTAGTTGGTGATCCGTCACCAATTCTCAAAGATTGTGTTGGAAAAGATCCAATCCGAAAAGTTACACGTGAACTTGTATCCCGTGAGATCAATCTCGCTGCTGCACCAACGGATGCAGTCGATGCATATCTACGATTGCATCTGCTCTCACATCGTTTGGTACAACCACATGGATTAGCACTCGATGGGATTTTCTCGCTCCTAGCAAATGTTGTATGGACATCAGCAGGTCCCTGCGCCGTGGATGGATTTGAAGAAGTGCGTGCAGCACTTCGAGTCAGAGATGGACATGTCAGCGTTTTCGGTGTCGATAAATTCCCACGCATGGTTGATTATGTGATTCCTTCAGGTATTCGTATCGCAGATGCAGATCGTGTACGACTTGGCGCTCATCTAGCACCCGGAACAACAGTGATGCATGAAGGCTTTATTAATTTCAATGCTGGAACACTCGGTACCTCCATGGTTGAAGGTCGAATCTCATCCGGCGTCGTCGTCGGAGATGGAAGTGATGTCGGTGGCGGAGCTTCGATTATGGGAACCCTGAGTGGTGGTGGCAAAGAAGTTATCTCTGTCGGTAAAAAGTGTCTGCTCGGTGCCAACTCTGGATTAGGAATTTCTCTCGGAGATAATTGTGTTGTCGAGGCGGGAACTTACATCACAGCTGCAGCAAAAGTTCGACTGCCAGATGGAATCATTGCAAAGGCAGCAACGCTTTCTGGCGCGAGCAATCTTCTCTTTCGCAGAAATTCACTTGATGGGTCGCTAGAAGTTGTCATGCGTGAAGGTTCGTGGGGCGGACTTAATTCAATTCTTCACTCAAACTAGCTTTGCGGATCTGCGGTACTTGCTACGGTAAACCAAGGAGAAGGAATCTTTACCCGACTTCTAAATGTATCGCCACGAATTTTCTTGACTACTCCGGTTGACGATGTGGCCGCAATAAAGGTGACTGCGCCAGCTTCGTTTCGAGAGAGCACTTCCAAAGAGATTACATCAGTCAATATAAATGCCTTTGCAACTAATTCTTGAGTTGCTGACGCCTTCCAGGAAGCGAATCTCGGATTGATCTTCACATCAACGCTGGCTGTATCGGGCACTGACTGCGTGTAGGCAGTTGCAGTCCCCCACGCATCCAACGTGGTTTGTGTGGCTCCCCCCGATGACGAGAAGAAATACGTTTGTGCTGGTTTACCTCGACTCAACACAACTAAGCTCGTGGTCGAATCAATGATCGTTCGATCAACTGCGGCTTTCCATAGATAGCCAAAGCGAGGTTCGCTCTCCTTAGAAAATCCGACAAAGTTCTGATCAGAGATATGTGAATACACCTGACAGTCACAGGCAGCTCGCACAACACCTAACTTTGAGAGCGCATAACTTCGTGATGCAATGACCTGAGCTTCCAATACAGCGCTGGGCCAGCTGGATGAAACTTCACTAATTCCGTAGAGATATTCATCTCTCAAAGACATCGTATTTGTTACAGCAAGTGCTCCACGAAGTACTTTGATCGTGATGTATCCATACTTATATCTACTCGTCGTCTTACCGTTGAACATTGAGAGAATTGCTCCGTCTCCTACCCAACGGAGCGTGACAGCCTTTCCGCGCGCAATTGCTGACAGGGCGACAGATTGAGAGGCAAATGTAAAGGTAGCTCGTTTCCTGCTTTCAAAAGTTGCGATCGGGAGAGTGTCAGATGCAAGAGCAATATCTCCCTCATAGACTTCTAATCGAGCACCTGGTGTTTGTGTAGCAAATGAGATTGACTTTACAAGATTAGCAATGCTGACTCGGATTGTATGAGTGTCAACAAATGGAGCGACTTCAACATCCTTATAAAAGTAATTCAGGATTGCACTGGCAGATTCACCAGATTGCGCAAGCGCTCGTGCCCCAAATTGGCTCATGCCAACGCCATGACCATAGCCACTGCCCGTAAATACAAATGTAGATGGAACTGTTTGAGCTTGCGCAACGGGAGTAGTGAAGGCCAGAGTTGCAATCAATAAAGCAATGAAGTTCTTAGACATCCTCATCCGATGAAGCACTCCTCTTTACCTGCATAAATTCACGGTATTGGTTGATGATCTGCTGAGGTTCTCCCCGAGCCATCAGCCTGCCTTTATCAAGCCAGATCACTTCATTACATACATCTTCAATTGTTGCTAACGCGTGGCTGACCAGAATGAGTGCGCGATCTTCAGTGCGCAGCTCCTTAATGCGGTTCAGGCTCTTCTCTTTAAATCGCGCATCACCGGTGCTCAGGGCTTCATCGATTATCAAAATATCTGGCTTTACAGTGGCAGCAACAGAAAAAGCTAGCCGGGCATACATTCCTGATGAGTACGTGCGCATAGGAGAATCAATTGCTTCACCTAGCTCTGAAAAAGCGGCGATCTCATCAAATTGATTATCGATTTCTTCACGAGTCATTCCTGCAGCTAAACCACCGAGGTACACATTTTCACGGCCGGTAAGGGAAGCGTTAAATCCCACACCGAGGGCTAAGAGGGTACTGACTGAGCCATAAACCTCAATACGCCCTTCTGATGGCGGAATAATTCCAGCGATCACACGCATCAGGGATGATTTTCCCGCACCGTTAGATCCAATAATTCCTAAGACCGTTCCGTAACGAATGTCGATGCTGACATCGTTTATCGCATCGACTCTGCGTGAAAACTTTCCGCCGCGTCCAAATCGTTTTATGCGTGCTTTAAAAGTTGGTTTTTTATCGACAGAGGTGAGATAGGTAAGGCCGACGGATTGCACCGAAACAGCCATACTGTGATGAGGATGCGCGCTAGAGACGGACAGCGAAATCACGCTCCCTCGATAGGAAGAAATAGGTTCCAATCAAAAATATTGTCAGGGCCCAAGCAAGACTAATGAGCACAGAGCTCAAAGTCGGTGCCTGTGCGTAGACCATTACTTGCGACCAGGCGTCAAGTAAATTAAAGATCGGGTTAGCAATTTCAAGGGTACGTATGCGATCAGAGAGTGAAGATGCTTCATAGAGGATAGGTGAAAGATAAATCAAGCTACGTGTCAGATAGGGAAGCAGGCTTGCAATATCTCGGAAGTAAACATTGATGCAAGAAATTGTAATTGCCATTCCAAGTCCCATGAGGACTCCAAGGATGAAGATTGGTATTGCCCAGAGCATCTGCCACGAAAACGGTGCACCGATAATTGTTCTAATGACAAAGAAGACAATCAGTGTCGGAACAAATTTGAATACTGCGATGACTGAGGCTGAAATCGGAAGCATGATTCGAGGAAAAGCTGTATTCAAAATCAAACGTTGCCCAGCAGTTATTGACTTCACTCCGCCGGTGAGACTGTTGGCGATCAGATAGAAGAAGAACAAGCTCGATGTCAGATGAACATAGCGATTTGAATCGCCTTTTCCGCCGATGATATAGATCAGAAGAAAGTAGACCCCTGAGAGCAGTAGCGGGTTAAGCACAAGCCACAATTGCCCGAAGACTGACCCATAGTTCTGCTCTCGCAACTGTGAGCGAGAGAATTCAGCGATGAAATGGCGGCGCGACCAAAGGGAGCGTCCGTACTCACCGAGCGGAGGTAACCCGGCTCGGTAAGGCTCATATACATTCACTGGAGTACTCATATAGTGCAAGGTTACCTTAGAGAGTCTGGAACGAGCTTTCGTGGTGATGTGAGAAAGCCAAATCCCCAAGAAAAATGCATCGTAGGGAGAATAAAGACGAGTACGGGATAGTGAATGAGATCTTTTGAGATAAATAGTGGGGTGATTGCAATAAATGTAAAATATGTCGCAGCCGGAAGATAGAGCGACGGATCAATGAGTGCGCCGGCAAAGAGCGAAAGTACCGTTCCAATCAGAGCTAGTGGTGGTGCTAAATATCTGTAATTGATTGTCTCTGGATACTTTCTGGCGATCACTCGACGCCATCGACCATACTCAAAATATTGTTTTGCTAGGCGGCGGAAATTTGGACGAGGCCGATATGTGACATGTAAGCGTGGATCAAAATAAATTTTTCCTCCACTTTCACGTAACCGATAATTTAGTTCCCAATCCTGTGCCCGTATGAAGCGCTCATCAAAGCCTCCGACATCAACAACTGCTTGGCGCAGAAAAGCACCGAGATAAACGGTGTCCACAAACCCTGCCTTGCCACCAATGTGGAACCTAGAGCCACCGACACCAAAGGGGCTGCGCATCGCAGCTGCGACCGCGCTTTCAAAAAGTGTGACTCCTTCAGCGCCCATCACTCCACCAACATTGACAGCACCGGTGTCTGCAAGAACTTCCACGATCAACTGAAGATAGTTATAGGGAATTTCTGCATGAGCATCCACGCGCACAATAATTTCTCGAGTCGAGCGATGGAGGGCGAGATTGAGTCCTGCGGCAGTGCGGCCAGTGGGATTGCTCACAAGAATGATGCGTGGATTCTCAGCTGAGAGTCGCTCTGCGATCTCATTGGTGCGATCTTTTGATGGACCTAACGCCAAGATAACGTCGAATTCACCAGCGTAATCTTGCGCAAGGATCGCGCGAATTGAATCTTCGAGATGCGATTCTTCATTGAGAACAGGCAGGATGACGCTAATGCCAGGTAAAGCTGACAGAGGGGCGTTCGGCGATGTCATAACACCTCCACGCTATCGTCCAAGTACTCTTGCCACGTGAAATCAACACGTTCAATTCGGATAATTACATCACTTTCGATTGCTATCGTGCTGACCTCTTCGGTCTCCTCCTTCGGTCTCGGCCGAATTAGTGACTCCATAGCCCGTATTGATGTTTTTAACTCTGTAGACAATCGTCCTGAAAAAATCTCCAAGGCAGAAGTTTACCTTCTCGTCGGCTCAGACAATCGTGCGGGTCTGACCAAGCAACAGATTCGAGATTTGCGGGTAGGTACTACTGCTACTGCAGCAGGTGGTCGATCGGACACGATGCTGCTCATCCATCTGAGCAAGTCTCGCGATCGCGCCTCCATCATCTCTCTGCCGCGCGATAGTTTGGTAACTATCCCAGAACATATAAGCAGTCTGGATAACGAGAAGATAATTTCTGCTCGCCCTGGCAAGCTCAATTCTGCATTTGCTTACGGTGGAGCTCCCCTGCTCATCGAAACAATCGAACTTGCAACTGCGGTAAAAATTGATCACTACATCGAAGTCAGCTTCGCCGGCTTTGCCGAGATAGTTGACGCTCTCGGTGGAGTTGAAGTCTGCACCAAAGTTGATATTGATGATCCAAAGAGTCACCTCGTGTTAAGTGCTGGCGTGCATACGCTTAATGGAATTGAAGCGCTCAAGTATGTACGGACCCGTGGCTTTGATGGCCTAGGAGATATCGGTCGTATGCAAAGACAGCAGCAATTCATGAGTTCAGTCCTGCGTAAGGCAACCAGTTCAGGAACCCTGCTCAATCCATTTAAGGTTAAGAACTTTATTAGCGCTTCCCTAGCAAGCGTTCAATTAGATGCCGGACTTGCTCCCGATGATCTACTCACACTTGCACGACAGATGAAGAATTTATCTTCTGGAAATGTCCGAACTCTTACCGTGCCAATTGGTAATCCAAATGGACGAGATTCCAACGTCGGATCTGTTGTTATTTGGGATGAAGTGTTGAGTGCAGATCTCTTTGATCGCATTCGCAATGATCGTCCTCTCATTGATGAGGTCGTCCCAACCCCCGAACCATCTGCATCCACATCACCCTCCCAAACCCCTGTCATAGTAGATAACTTCAAGACTCGCACCGCCGCTGAAAATCCATGCGGCGAGATTAAATAATTCGTGCCTTAGACTCACCTCTATGACGCTAAAGCTTTCGGTAATCGGTTGCGGTTATCTCGGTGCAACCCACGCTGCCTGTATGTCTTCGCTTGGATTTGAAGTTGTGGGTGTTGATACAGATCAAAATAAAGTTGATCTCCTGAGCGCAGGAAAGTTACCTTTCTATGAGCCTGGATTAGATACTCTCTTGGCGGCAGAGATGAAAACGGGTCGACTTTCCTTCACCACCGACTTTTCAACGGTTGCCGATGCCGATGTGCACTTTATCTGTGTTGGAACTCCTCAAAGTAAAGATGGACTTGCCGCAGATCTCACATATGTAAAGTCATCTGTGGCCGCGATCGCTCCCTATCTCAAGGACGGCGCACTCGTTGTCGGAAAATCAACGGTGCCGGTAGGAACAGCGCAAGGGCTTCGTGCCGAGTTAGCAGTAACTGCGCCACAAGCAGATTTAGCGTGGAACCCAGAATTTCTTCGCGAAGGCTTCGCCGTTGAAGATACGTTGACACCTAATCGACTTGTTGTCGGAGTTGCAAATGATCGTGCAGAAGAAATTCTCAAGGAAGTTTACAAGCCTGTTATTGCGCTCGGTACTCCGTGGGTGCGAGCAGATCTTCCAACCGCAGAGTTGGTCAAGGTCGCAGCAAATTCATTTCTAGCAACGAAAATTTCATTTATCAACGCTATGGCTGAAGTATGCGAAGCTGCGGGTGGAGATGTCACTGTTCTTGCACAAGCTATTGGTTATGATCCAAGAATCGGCAACCGATTCCTACAAGCCGGTATCGGTTTTGGTGGAGGCTGCCTACCTAAAGATATTCGTGCATTTATGGCGCGCGCCCAAGAACTTGGGGCAGATCAGGCTCTGGAATTCTTACGCGAGATAGATGCAATTAACCTGCGTGCTCGCCAACGAGTGATCGATGTAGTCCGTGCAGATCTATCGGATGACTTAACTCAATACAAAATCGCTGTTTTGGGTGCAACGTTTAAGCCTGATAGTGATGATGTGCGAGATTCCCCAGCACTGGATATTGCTGCGCAATTGCAAGCCGCCGGAGCCACTGTTGTTGTTCATGATCCGAAAGGAATTGAGCCAGCGCGTAAGCGGTTCCCGCATCTTGATTATGCCGAACGAGTAACAGATGCCGTCAAGGATGCAGATGCGATATTGCATCTGACTGAGTGGAAAGAGTATCGAGAGCTAGATCCAGCCGTTATCGGAGGACTTGTTAAATCCAAGTTCTTGATCGATGGAAGAAATATGCTGGACCGCGACAAGTGGCGAAAAGCCGGTTGGCGTGTTCACGCGCTTGGTCGTTCGGATTAAAATCCAGTCTTCTTCTTAGCGTTTAACTGGGAGCCTTTTTTCTTTGCTTCTTCGTTGATGGTCTTGAGACCCTGCTCAACTTTGGCTGAAATTATCGAGTCAGAGACACCCAAAATTCTCGCTGCCAATAAGGCGGCATTCTTGGCATTACCGATTCCCACTGTTGCAACAGGAACTCCAGCAGGCATCTGAACAATAGAGAGAAGAGAATCCATTCCATCGAGATGAGTAAGCGGTACTGGCACACCAATCACTGGCAGCGTTGTAAGGGATGCAACCATCCCGGGAAGGTGTGCAGCTCCGCCAGCTCCCGCAATGATGACTTTAAAGCCAGCTGCCACTGCACCTTGTGCAAATGCCATCATCTCTGTTGGCATGCGATGTGCGCTGACAACATCTGCTGTGTATGTGATCCCTAGCGCGTCAAGAGAATGTGCCGCTTCAGACATTACTGGCCAATCTGAATCTGAACCCATGATGATTGCTACATCACTCATCAACTTCTCCACTCATGTAGTCACGTGCATGCTCAATTAACTCCTCCAAGTGTAGAAGATCTTTGCCAAGTGCTGTGACATGGCCGATCTTGCGACCCGGACGAACGTCCTTCATATACTGATGAATCTTCAGCTCTGGATTCCGAGCCATGAGATGTAGATATGGGCGATACATATCCGTCTTATCTCCTCCGAGAATGTTTCCCATCACAGCAAGGTCTGCGCGCATAGCTGTTTCACCTAGTGGGAGATCTAGAATCGCACGCAGGTGCTGTTCGAATTGGCTTGTCACAGAACCTTCGATCGTCCAGTGTCCTGAATTGTGCGGGCGCATTGCAAGCTCATTGATAAAGACATCTTCTCCTCTGACAAAGAACTCAACAGCCATCACACCAACAAGCCCCACTCGT
>JNSK01000020.1_pt1 | contig 48496 bp, 48 predicted proteins | sample 210681 | NCBI WGS metagenome assembly JNSK01 (sample SAMN02808684, study PRJNA238866) | freshwater metagenome | biome: fresh water; feature: freshwater reservoir; material: water; isolation source: water column of the freshwater reservoir Embalse de Amadorio in Spain | place: Spain: Valencia ...
GCGGATGATTTCTCGGCAGAACCCCGTGCAACTTTCTGTACTTTAAGCCGCAGAGGTGCGGATGTCATAACTGAAGTGCTGCGTTAGATTGCCGCGCGGAGAGCGTCTACGCGATCAGTTCTCTCCCACGTGAAATTCGGAAGTTCTCTACCAAAGTGACCATAGGCTGCCGTAGCAGAATAAATCGGACGTAGAAGATTGAGATCAGCAATGATTGCAGCTGGTCGTAAATCGAAAACAGAGAGAACGGCTTCCTGAATTTTTGCCACGGGGACTGTTTCGGTACCGAATGTTTCGACGAATACTCCAACAGGTTGTGCCTTGCCGATTGCGTAGGCAACTTGCACCTCACAACGGCGCGCCAATCCCGCTGCAACGACGTTCTTAGCAACCCAGCGCATGGCATAGGCCGCTGAACGATCGACCTTAGATGGATCTTTTCCGCTAAATGCTCCTCCACCGTGACGGGCCATACCACCGTAGGTGTCGACGATAATTTTTCGGCCCGTTAATCCGGCGTCACCCATAGGTCCGCCGATAACGAATCGGCCGGTTGGGTTAATCAATGTTCGCACATTCTTCTGAGGAAGATCGATCTTTGAGAGAACAGGCTTGATCACTAACTCAATAATTTCTGGAGTGAGCTTTGCAATTACATCAACTTCTTCAGCGTGTTGACTTGAGATAACAATAGTGTCGATAGCAACCGCTTTATCTCCGTCATATTCAATAGTGACCTGAGTCTTTCCATCGGGGCGAAGGTAACCAAGTGCCCCACTCTTTCGAACCGCTGTAAGTTGCTGAGCAAGTTGATGTGCCATGTAAATCGGAAGCGGCATGAGTTCTTTAGTGTCATCGCACGCGTAACCAAACATAAGTCCTTGATCGCCGGCGCCCTGCAGGTCAAGTGGATCTACCGCTGAATCAACACGATGTTCAAATGCGTCATTGACACCCTGGGCAATATCTTGAGATTGCTGTCCAATGGAGATTGAGACTCCACAACTGTTTCCATCAAAGCCTTTGACGCTAGAGTCGTAACCGATTTCAATAACAGTGTCACGAACAATTCCCATAACGTCGGCATACCCGTTAGTCGTCACTTCGCCTGCGACGTGCACTTGACCAGTGGTGATCAGGGTTTCTACGGCGACACGACTCTTTGCGTCCTGAGAGAGCAAGGAATCTAGGATCGCATCGGAGATTTGATCCGCAATCTTATCTGGATGACCTTCGGTGACTGATTCTGATGTGAAGAGGCGCTTTGACATTGTCCTAACCTAACTTACTCAGGGCCTGATCTAGAAGTAGATCGGCTAGCGTGTCTTTTGAAATTCTTTGAACCATCACCCGGTCAATGGACTGTGAAACTCGTGAGGTCAAGATCACTCCTTGCGTCTGATCTGATCCGAAGATCTCACTACCTGATACATCATTGAGATAGAGAATATCGGCACTTTTGGCAAGTAATTTTCTCTCTCCCTCTTCAATATCAAGAGATGTCTCAGCGGCAAATGCAATTACAATTTGTTTTTTCTTATCTTTAGCAACGGTAGCAATAATGTCTTTGTTAGCTGTTAGCTCAATTGAAGACAGTGAGCCCTTCTTAATTTTGCTGTCGCTAAAGTGTGAAGGCTTTGCATCTGCTACCGCCGCGCTCATCGCGATGACATCACATGAAGCGAATCGAGACTCTACCTCGGTGTACATCTGATCGGCCGAAGTGACTCTTACCGTAGTTACGCCAGGGAGATCAGGGAGAGAACTATTGGCCAGAACGAGGGTAACTTCTGCACCGCGCTTCATCGCCGCCTTTGCTATCGCAAAACCCTGGCGTCCAGATGAGTTATTTCCGATAAAACGAATCGGATCAATCATTTCTCGCGTTCCGCCAGCAGTAACCAGAACTTTAACGCCAGAGAGATCACTCGACTTATCTGTCATCTCTTTGAAGGTGGAAAGGATGCGGCTTGTTTCAGGGAAACGTCCGACTCCGACATCACTACCTGTAAGTCGTCCATGATCGGGCTCCATCACCACATATCCACGATCGCGTAAGAGCGCGACATTTGACTGCGTCGCTTTATTGGCCCACATCGCCGGATGCATCGCAGGCACGACAAGCGTGGGTGCCGTACTTGCAAGAACGGTATTGGTAAGCAAATCATCGGCCCGACCTTGCGCAATTCTTGCAATCAAATCAGCTGTTGCGGGAGCAATAATGTTGAACTCACTCGCCTTAGCCAGGTGCACATGGCGAACTTCATCGACTCGTTCCCATACTGTTGTTGTGACAGCCCGACCAGAGAGCGCCTCCCACGTTGCCTTGCCAACAAAATGAAGGCTAGAAGGAGTTGGAATAACTGTGACCCCAAATCCAGCATCTTGTAAACGACGTAGAAGGTCACACGATTTATAAGCCGCTATTCCACCGCCAACGCCTAAAACAACTTCGCGCGCGGACACGGGATTCTCGCTCTAAAAATTACTTGACGGCAGGGTCAAGGTTCTCGATTGTCAACAAACCTTCGTTGATCTCGCGTAATGCGATCGAGAGTGGCTTTTCGTGAACATGTGTTTCAACTAGTGGTCCAACGTACTCAAGCAAGCCTTCACCCAGTTGTGAGTAGTAGGCATTGATCTGACGTGCGCGCTTTGCAGCATAGAGAACAAGGCTGTACTTCGAACCGCTCTTATCGAGAAGTTCGTCAATTGGTGGATTTGTAATGCCGTCCATTATTGCCCCTTACGCTATTGATGCACGCGCTCACTGTCATGAGCGCTGCGAATGAGCCAATCTTATCAGGCTCGCGACGACCTTCTCGACCTCGTCATTGACCAGGATATGGTCGAAAAATGGAGCTTGCGCCATCTCATCTTGAGCCAACGCTAAACGCTCTGCCCTACGTTCTGGGCTATCGGTTGCCCGGCCTTCAAGACGTGAGACTAAATCTTCCCAGGTTGGTGGTTCTAGGAAGACCAGTATGGAATCACTCCAGCTCTCCTTTACCTGCTTTGCGCCATTTATCTCAATCTCAAGCAGAACATCCTTACCGTCATGGAGTGCATCGAGAACGTGCTGGCGAGGAGTTCCATATCTGGCGCCAGCAAAGTGCGCCCATTCTAGAAAAAAACCATTAGAAATACCGCGATCGAATTCTTCATCGCTCATGAAAATATAGTCAACACCGTGTACTTCATTCTCTCGCGGCGCTCTGGTTGTTGCAGAGACGCTCACCCAAAAATCATTGCTCTTTCGAATTTCTTTTGAAACAGTACTTTTACCAACACCACCAGGGCCAGATAAAACAATAAGAGAACCAGATATGAGGCTCATGTGTGGAATCGAAAACTCCTTTATTAACGCATCTCGCTGATGTGTTCCAAGTCCCTGCAACCTACGAGTCCGAGAGATCACAAGTCTATCCAAGGTCGCGATTGCCCGCACCTTGCCCACTCCAGCAAAAGACTCAAGGAGTTCAACCACTCTCATCTTTGCGATTGCATCGTCAGATTTTGCTAATTCAATTACATCACGCATCGTCAAAATTCCTGAGCGAACGTCAGCTTTTACTGTAGCCCGTCGAGAACGTGAACTCCTGGCTTTTTCTAACGCAGCATTTCGTTCTTCTGCAGTCAGGATCGGCGGGTTCTTCATGTACTTAATCTACCGAATACCAGGCTTAGCGCTGAATTGAGGCGAGAATCTCTGCTGCACGCTCTGCCATCGTTGCAGGACCATCGGCCCAGCGCGAGGTAATCGGACGACCTATCACTAAGAAATTAGCACCGAGAGATATCGCCTCTGTTGGAGTCATTGTTCGCTTCTGATCATCCCCTGAATTCTCATCAGCAGGTCGCACACCCGGTGTAATAATTGTTACTGCATCTCCCACGCGCTGGCGTATTCCAGCAATCTCATGGGGTGAGCAAACAATCGATGTCGCACCGGCCTTTACGGCAACTGCTGCTAGACCTTGAGCTGCGCTCAACGCAGTACCTTGAAAACCAATCTCTGTTAAGTCCTCTTCTGATAGCGAAGTAAGGATAGTGACCGCTGTAATTGAGGTCGATGAAACTGCCGACACTGCGCCTGCAATCATCGCGGCTCCCCCGCTGGCATGCACCGTTAAGAAGCGAGGTTTCAGTGAAGCAACAACAGATGCCGCCTTAGAAACAGTGTGTGGAATATCGTGCAGTTTGAGGTCGAGAAAAATCTCTGCACCTGTCTCCCGTTGAATTGCAGCGATGCCTTCGTAACCATGGCTGAGATAAAACTCAAGACCTAACTTGAAGATATCAATACTGTTACGAGTCGCCGATATCCAACGTTTGGCTAGCTCGATATCAGGTGTATCGACGGCAAGAATGATTGGAGAGGTCATTGCGCTCCTTCTTCACTAGCACGATGGGCATAACCGATCGCTTGACGAAGAGATGTGAAACCACGCGCAACTAAGAGCGCGTGAAGTTCTCGTTGAATTCTTGGGATCGCCGTAGGATCACCGAAGCTAGCAGTTCCGACCGAGATGCCTGATGCTCCCGCGAGGATAAATTCGAGTGCATCTCGTCCTGAAGCAACGCCACCCATTCCTAAAATCGGGACATTCGGCATGGCGCTATGTACTTGATAAATTGCACGAACAGCGACCGGTCTTATTGCAGGACCAGAGAGACCACCAGTTTTCCCGCCGAGGTGTGGCCTCATTGTGTCGAGATTGATCACCATTCCAAGAACTGTATTGATTAACGCTAAAGCATCAGCTCCCGCATCGACCACCGATGATGCGATACTCGAAATATCCGTCACATCTGGTGTGAGCTTTGCAATGATCGGGATTTCACCGCCAATAATTTTACGGACACCATCAATTGCACGAGCTGCTGTATCGGTCTGGCAAGCAAAAACCATCCCACGATTTTCAACATTGGGACACGAGATATTGACTTCAATTGCACTAATACCTTGCACTGGTCGGATCTTGCGTGCCAGAACCGAATACTCATCAATTGTTTCTCCGGCGATCGAAACTATGACACGCGAACCTTTACTGAGAAGCCAGGGAACATCATTGGCTAAGAAGTGATCTATTCCTGGTCCCTGTAAGCCAATCGAATTAAGCATTCCAGAGGGAGTCTCGGCCATTCGTGGCGTTGGCCGTCCATGACGTGGTTTATTCATCACCGATTTAGTAACAACTGCTCCTATATCGCTGAGATCAAAGAATTGTGCGAGCTCCTTACCTGAACTAGCGCAGCCGCTCGCGGTAAAAATTGGTGAAGGAAAAGATGCTCCAGCTAGTGAGGTCGAAAAGTCGAAACCGTCATATTCGGTATTCATAGAGAAACCGCCGGTGGTGTTTTTCCTACGAGATCCCATGCAACTGTGCTCGCATCCATTACTGGACCGTCGATACAAGATCTAAGCATAGAAACAGTTCCGTCTTCACCCTTAACGGGGAGAACACAGGTCATGCATATTCCGATTCCACATGCCATTGACTCTTCTACTGCGCATTGGTGAACAACATCGGTGCCGGTTGTCAGATCAGAGATAGCTCGCAACATAGACATTGGACCGCACGAATAAATGACATCGATAGAACCCTGTTCAATCAGCGATGGAATGGGAGCAGTCACGCGACCACGTTCACCCATCGAACCATCTTCTGTATAAATCTTCAAAGTCGACGCACTGCGCTTTCCTTCAAGGGGTGCGTAAATCTTTGATCCCGTGCTTGCTCCAAGGAGCATATCTACGCGACATCCCCGCGCTTTAAGGACTTCAGCTAAACCAAAGAGTGGGGCGGAACCATATCCACCACCTACAAGAAGTGCGTTCACCGGCGAGGTAGGAATTCCAAATGCTTTTCCAAGCGGAGCGACAATATCGACATCACTACCTTCTAGTTGGGCACATAACCAACGTGAGCCAGAACCGTGTGGCGCGACAATTAACTCCATTGCTCCACCTGATGCGCTGCCATGAGTGATGCGAGAAATCGCAAAGGCGCGACGCAGGATCATCTTCGATGATTCACCACCTACGGCGATAGCAACAAAATTGCCTGGCCGACAGACCGAAGCAAGATCACCTATCGATAAGAGGATCTGATGATAGGCACCCACACGCTTATTGCTCAGAATCGTGGCGGTAATCTGAGCGGCACTTTTGTTGATGGTGCTCATACGTCTTTCAACCACTCTTGGATAGGACGCACGCCGAGATCCCCCGACTGTAAAACCTTTATTCCTTCAACCGCTGCGTTAAATCCTGCCGTTGTTGTGATGCAAGGGATCGAACGTTGAATTGCAGCTGTGCGAATAGCCCAACCATCGGCACGAGTTCCGCGACCAACGGGTGTATTGATCACCAAATTGATTTCTCCACCGTTGAGGAGATCAACAATTGTTTTCTCCCCGTACGGCCCAATACCTTCTGAGGCTTTACGAACACGAGCAGTTTTTACTCCACGAGCATCCAAGAAATCTGCTGTTCCTGCCGTTGCAAATAGTCTGAAACCGAGAGTTGATAAGGCCGTAGCAGCAAGAACTCCTGATTCCTTATCCTTATCAGCCAACGAGATGAAGACAGAACCACTCTTTGGAAGGGAACCAAATGCGCTGATCTGACTCTTGGCATAACTTGCACCAAAGGTTGACGAAATTCCCATTACTTCACCGGTGGATCGCATCTCTGGCCCAAGAACTGCATCGACTCCGCGACCATCCGAGCGTCTAAATCTGTTCCATGGCAGCACAGCTTCTTTCACCGAAATCCCTTTAGCAATTCCATCTCCTGTAGCCGGAAGAGTTCCATCTTCACGTAGCTGCACAATAGATTCTCCAACAGAAATTCGCGCTGCGGCTTTCGCAAGCGGTACACCCGATGCCTTCGATACAAAGGGAACCGTTCGTGATGCACGTGGATTAGCTTCCAAAACATAAAGCTGATCAGCAGCCAATGCGAATTGAATATTGATTAACCCTCTGACCCCCACACCTTCAGCAATCTTCAGAGTTGCCTCCCGGATTGCCTGCAACTGAGGAGCTGAAATAGTCATTGCCGGGAGGACGCATGCGCTGTCACCGGAGTGAATACCAGCCTCTTCAATATGTTCCATTACCCCACCAAGGAAAAGTTCCGTTCCATCATAGAGCGCATCAACATCTATTTCGATAGCGCTATCAAGGAACCTATCTACTAATACTGGATGGTCTGGAGTTATATCAGTTGCACGAGAGATAAATGAAGAGAGTGCGTCGTCATCGTAAACAATCTCCATGCCGCGGCCGCCGAGTACAAATGACGGGCGTACAAGAACTGGGTATCCGATCTTCTTGGCGATCTCTACCGCCTGCATCTGCGAAGAAGCCATTCCAAATTCGGGGGCAGTCAGTCCGACCGATGCAAGAACATCACCGAAGGCACCTCGCTCTTCTGCAAGATTGATCGCTTCTGGGCTGGTACCGAGAATAGTTACACCCGCATTTTTTAACCCTGCAGCTAGTCCGAGAGGAGTCTGACCTCCAAGCTGCGTAATCACTCCGAGCACCGGCCCTGCTTGAGATTCGGCATGCACAATCTCAAGTACATCTTCTAAGGTAAGCGGTTCAAAATAGAGTCGATCACTTGTGTCGTAATCGGTCGAGACTGTTTCTGGGTTGCAGTTGATCATGATCGTCTCGTATCCCGCTTCACGTAAAGTAAAGGATGCGTGGACACAAGAATAATCAAATTCAATACCTTGCCCAATGCGATTGGGACCACTACCAAGGATGATCACTGCAGGCTTACTTCGCGGCTTTACCTCAGTCTCTTCCTCGTAGCTGGAATAGTAATAAGGAGTGAAAGCCTCAAACTCCGCAGCGCACGTATCTACAGTTTTATAGACAGGTCGCACACCTAAGTGAGCTCTCGTTTTTCGGACATCATCTTCGGTAACATTTCGAAGCGTTGCAATCTGAGCATCAGAGAAACCCCATTGCTTGGCGGTCCGTAGAACTTCTGTCGTGAGCTCTCCCGGTTCTGCAATCTCGCGCGCTGCATCGTTGATCAGTTGAATCTGAGTAAGAAACCAGCGGTCGATTTTGCTCTTACCGAAAACCTCTTCGATGCTGATTCCTGCCCACAGCACCTGCTGCACCTGTTGAAGTCGGTACTCGGTGGGTGTTCCGATCTGCGTCATCAAACTGGATATGCGTTGCTCTGAAATCCCTAACGGAAAAGTGAAAATCGCTTCCTTGCGTTCTAGTGATCGAAGAGCTTTCATGAGAGCTTCTGGGAATGATCTACCAATTGCCATCGCCTCACCAACGCTCTTCATCGTTGTTGTCAGGCGTGGATCTGCATCGGGGAATTTTTCAAAGGCAAAACGTGGCGCCTTTACGACGACGTAATCAAGGGTTGGTTCAAATGAAGCGGGAGTTACCTTAGTGATGTCGTTTTCGATCTCATCTAGCGTGTAACCGATCGCTAACTTTGTAGCAATCTTTGCAATAGGAAAACCTGTCGCCTTAGAGGCTAGGGCACTTGATCTCGACACTCGAGGATTCATCTCGATGACAATGATGCGGCCATTCTCTGGATTGACCGCAAACTGAATATTGCATCCGCCCGTTGCGACCCCGACTTCGCGAATAATTGATATGGAGAGATCCCTGAGTCGTTGATACTCGACATCTGTCAGTGTGAGTGCTGGCGCTACGGTAATTGAGTCGCCGGTATGCACACCCATGGGATCAATATTTTCGATTGAACAGACAATCACAACATTATCTGTTGAATCACGCATCACTTCTAATTCGTACTCTTTCCACCCAATAATTGACTCTTCCAACAGCACTTCCGATGTCGGACTGTGCCTTAATCCAGCTCCGGCTATTTGATGGAGTGCGGCTTCGTCAAAGGCGATTCCAGATCCAAGCCCACCCATCGTGAATGAGGGGCGAACGACAACCGGGTAACCGAGTATCTTTACGCCTTCTAAAATCTCATCCATTGTGTGGCAGATAACTGAGCGGGCTGACTCACCACCAACTTTTTCAACAATCGTTCTAAAGATCTCTCGATTTTCACCGCGTTCAATCGCATCGACATCAGCGCCTATGAGTTTTACGCCGTATCGCTCTAGCGTTCCAGCTGCATAGAGTCCTATTGCAGCATTGAGCGCTGTCTGTCCACCTAGAGTTGCCAGAATCGCGTCGGGGCGCTCCTTAGCGATGATTCGTTCGATGAATTCTGGAGTGATCGGCTCAATGTAGGTAGCATCAGCAAACTCTGGATCCGTCATGATGGTCGCAGGGTTTGAATTAACCAAGATGACTCGAATACCTTCTGCGCGAAGAACGCGACATGCTTGCGTTCCTGAATAATCAAACTCACATGCTTGGCCGATCACAATCGGACCTGATCCGATTACCAGAACACTTTTAATCGAGGTATCGCGTGGCATTATGCGACACCAACCTTTCGCGGATACTTCAGCATCATTGCGATGAAGTTATCGAAAAGATAAGAGGCGTCATGCGGACCAGCCGCGGCCTCTGGGTGATATTGCACACTGAATGCGCCACGCTCTAAGAGTTCTAGTCCCTCAACTACGCCGTCATTGAGGCAGATATGAGTTACCTGCCCAGGTCCAAAGACTGTGGCAAATTGAGTATCCACCGGTGCTTCGATTGCAAAACCGTGGTTATGCGAAGTGATCTCCACTTTACCTGTTCGCTTATCAATGACGGGTTGATTGATTCCGCGGTGTCCAAACTGTAATTTATATGTTTCAAAGCCGAGTGCACGTCCAAGAATTTGATGACCGAAGCAGATACCGAAGATTGGTACTTCTTCAGAGAGCAGTTCGCGAACGAGATTGACGGTCTCAGTCATTGTTGATGGATCCCCTGGACCATTTGAAAGAAAGACTCCATCTGGATTGAGCGCCATAATTTCATCATAGGTAGCGTTAAATGGAAGAACATGCGTCTCGATTCCACGCTGTGACATTGCGCGAGGAGTTGCACTCTTTATCCCTAAGTCCAATGCAACAACGGTGAATCGCTTCTCCCCTGTAGCGCGAACTATGTATGGCTTAACTGTCGAAACATCTTCACTGAGAAATGAGCCTGACATCTGCTTGCTCTTTCGCACCTCAATAACCATCTCTTCACGGGTCAGGTCTAAAGCGGAGAAGATTCCGACCCTCATAGCTCCTCGGTCGCGTAGATGACGAGTAAGTGCTCGAGTATCGACACCTGAAATACCCACTATCTCTTGCTCGATCATCACATCGACAAGTGATTTTTCGCTCCGCCAATTACTGGTGATTGGGGATGGATTACGTACCACGAAGCCCGCCACCCAAATCTTTGAACTCTCATTATCTTCTGTGTTCATTCCTGTATTTCCGATATGTGGCGCAGTCATCACAACAATCTGTTGGTGATACGAAGGATCAGTCAGTGTTTCTTGATAACCCGTCATACCGGTTTGGAAAACTGCCTCACCGAAAGCCCTTCCCGTAGCTCCCCAACTTTGACCTTCAAAGGTTCGGCCATCATCTAATACGAGAAACGCTTTACTCATGCAACACTTCCATTGCTGAAGACTTTGCGACCATGAAAATATGTGGCGACAACTTGAGCTGAAAATTCCATTCCATGGAAGGGAGTATTGCGTGATTTAGAGGCTAAGTTGTCTCGATCCACGCGATACGGAGCTTGTGGATTAATCACAGTGATGTGGGCAGGCGAACCTGGTGCGAGTCCTCGACCGTGGTCTGCATATCCACCGATTGTGGCGGGAGCGATACTCATGCGCTCTTGAACGCCAACCCAATCGAGAAGCCCAGTTTCCACCATCGTATGAGAAATGATCGATAACGCGTGCTCAAGGCCTAACATGCCAAACGCTGCCTCTTGCCATTCGCATTCTTTGCTCTCGCCAGGATGTGGCGCGTGATCAGTTGCGACAATGTCGATTGTGCCATCAGCCAATCCTGCTCGTAAGGCATGTACATCGGCATCTGTACGAAGTGGTGGATTTACCTTAAAAATTGGATCATAACTGCGAGCTAGCTCGTCGGTGAGAAGTAAATGATGCGGCGTAACTTCGGCGGTCACATTTATTCCGCGTGCCTTAGCCCAACGAATAATCTCAACACCGCCAGCAGTAGTCAGATGACAGATATGCAAACGTGAACCAACATGTTCAGCCAAAAGTACATCTCGCGCGATGATCGCTTCTTCTGCGACTGCCGGCCACCCTTTAAGGCCAAGGGTTGCACTCACGATTCCTTCATTCATCTGCGATCCAGCCGTAAGCGCTGGCTCTTGTGCGTGCTGGGCGATTACTCCCCCAAACTTTTTTACATACTCAAGTGCACGTCGCATCACTAATGGATCGCTGACGCAATTACCGTCATCGCTAAAGACTCTCACTCGTGCTACTGAATCAGCCATTGCCCCTATCTCTGCCAAAATTTTTCCTTCAATACCTTGTGTGACCGCACCGATGGGAAATACATCTAACAGCCCGGCCTCTTTACCCAATCTAAAGACCTGCTCCACAACGCCTGCGGTATCAGCAACCGGTGAAGTGTTAGCCATCGCTGATAACGCGACGTAACCGCCTTTGACTCCGGCTTGGGAACCGGTGAGAACCGTCTCAGAATCTTCTCGTCCAGGTTCGCGTAAATGTGTGTGTAGATCCACCAGACCAGAGAGCAGGATGAGCCCTTGTGCATCTACAACTTCAGCTCCTTCAAAGGAGAGGTTTTCTGACACAGAGGTAATCACGCCATCGTTAATCAGTACATCTTTTATCGATCCATCAGCCAAAGTGCCACCTTTGAGCAGGATTGCTCCCAATTGTTCTGTCATCTAGTTTCCCGCCTCTATAGAAGTGTCGCCTGCTAGAAGAAGATAGAGAATCGCCATTCGTACACTCACGCCGTTACTTACCTGCTCCACGATAACCGAGCGAGCACTGTCTGCACTATCGGCGGTAATTTCTAATCCACGGTTCATCGGACCTGGATGCATGACTATCGCCCCAGGATGTAGCGCCTTCACTCGTGCGCTATTTAGTCCGAAGTATCGGGAGTATTCACGTGCATTTGGGAAGAAGAGCTCATTCATTCGCTCTAATTGAACTCGCAACATCATAACTGCATCAAGTGACTCCAGGACGCTATCGAAGTCGTATGAGATTGTCACTGGCCAACTTTCAACTCCCACAGGGAGCAGCGTTGGCGGTGCAATCAAAGTTACGTGTGCACCAAGTTTTGTAAGTAAGAGAACATTTGATCGCGCAACACGCGAATGCAGGACGTCTCCGACGATTCCTATCCGAAGCCCCTCAAGATCTTCACGTCCCTGACCTAGGTGCTTGCGGATAGTAAATGCGTCAAGCAACGCTTGGCTGGGATGTTCATGAGTACCGTCGCCAGCATTGATTACTGCGCCGGACATCCACTTGCACTCTGCCAAACGCGCAGGCGCACCGGATGCACCGTGTCGAATGATGACTGCATCAGCTCCCATCGCTTGAAGGGTTTGAGCCGTATCTTTGAGTGACTCGCCTTTGCTGAGGCTGGATCCCTTTGATGAAAAATTAATTACATCGGCTGAAAGACGTTTCGCCGCGGCTTCAAAGGAAATGCGCGTTCTCGTAGAATCTTCTGCGAACAGGTTAACAATTGTGCGACCACGAAGAGTGGGTAACTTCTTCATTGGTGTATCACTTACTTTTGCAAGCTCGGTCGCCGTATTGAGAATGGATACCGCTTCCAGACGCGAAATATCAGATATAGATAAGAGATGTTTCATGACGACACCGTTTCTGAAATCGTAACCTCATCAATGCCATCTATTTCAGTAAGACTGACCTTTACGGACTGCGTCAACGCCGTCGGTAAGTTCTTGCCAACGAAGTCTGCCCTGATTGGCAGTTCGCGATGCCCCCGGTCGATGAGGGTGGCCAGCTGTACTCGTGAGGGACGACCAATATCGCCTAAAGCATCGAGTGCTGCCCTGATTGTTCTGCCTGAGAAGAGCACATCATCGACAAGTACAACGGTGCGGTCTTGAACTCCAAGAGAAGGAATGCTGGTAGCCATGAGTGCTCGTGGGGCCTTTAACCGCAAGTCATCTCGGAAGAGCGTTGTATCTAGGGTTCCCACTTGAACCGAGGAACCTTCAATTGATTCGATTAGGGTCGCTAGGCGAAACGCGAGGTGCGCTCCTCGTGTAGGAATACCGAGAAGAGTGACAGATTGCGAACCTTTATTGGACTCACAAATTTCGTGAGCGATGCGCGAAAGAGCGCGCGATATATCTTGTGCGGACAGCACTGTATTCATGTAAATCTCCTTCCCCGCCTCACAGGACGGGTCTTAAAGGATGTTGCCGGAGTTTAACATCAACTGGCCCAGACTGTGGAAATCTCTGCTCGCATCGGCGCGTTCACACCTACCCTCTCGACCATGGATAACAAGGAAATCGATCAGATCAGAGGCAGAATTCGCCAGCTCAGGCGAGAGAAAGGTCTCACACTCCTTGAATGCGAAATTCTAAGCGCCGGTCGGATCAGGGCTGTTGTGCTCGGAGCTTATGAACGCGGTGATCGATCAATGAGCCTGAAGAAGGTGATAGAAATTGCAGAACTCTTCGATGTGCCACTTGCCCACTTGATTGGAGCCGATCTGCAACCAGGGCAATCTCGAATTGCCGCTAGTCGTCATATCTATGATCTACGTGCACTCCGTGCACTTGCCCCTTCAGAGCAGAAGATACTTCTCTCTCGATATCTCTCACGTATTGCAGAACAACGTGGTGACTGGGCTGGTGAAGTAATCTCGATACGCCAGGCGGATGTCGAGGCAATCGCCCGACTGGTCGATAGCGAAGAGATCAACTTTCAAGAGTGGGTGGCAACCCAGAAAATCTTGCTTGTGCGGCGTTAAAGCGCCAAGCTAGCTTTAATCGAAACGATTCGTCCCAAAACGCCGTGAATAAATCCCGCTGATTCTTCCGTACTAAGAGATTGAGCCAGTGTCAGTGCCTCATCGATAACAATGGCGTCATCTATATCGTATTCCCAAAGTATTTCAAAGATTCCAAGTCGTAAGATATTACGATCGACAGCGGCTAAACGGTCCATATCCCAACCTTGGGCGTAGGTACTAATGAGCTCGTCAATTTTCCGTTTGTGAAGGTGTACCCCTTCAACCAACAAGCGGGTGTATTCACGAATCGGACGCGCATCTACGCCTTCTTCAACCACGTCTCTCAGAGATAACAGTTCAAGTAAATCGCTCGAACGGATATCAGATTCGTAAAGAAGGTCGAGAGTGTGCTTACGCGCTTTACTGCGAGCTGACACTAGTTTGCGCGGCCTTGGTATGAACCATCGCGTGTATCAACAACAATCTTCTCATCCTGTTTAATGAAAAGTGGTACCTGAACTTCGATACCAGTTTCAACAGTTGCAGGTTTTGTGCCGCCCGATGAGCGATCCCCTTGTAGGCCTGGCTCTGTATAAGTAACAACTAACTCAACAGATGCTGGTAGTTCGATATAGAGCGGATTACCGTCATGTATCGCCACAATCGCTTCGGTGTTCTCAAGCATATAGTTCGAAGCATCCCCTACCGTTGCCGCAGAGATCGTCATCTGATCAAAATTCTTATTGTCCATAAAGACGAAATCATCGCCTTCCTTGTACAAGAAGTTCATTTCGCGCTTTTCAAGAATCGCAATCTCAACTTTGACGCCAGCGTTAAAGGTTTTATCGACAACCTTTCCTGTCAAAACCTGCTTCAGCTTGGTACGCACGAATGCTGGGCCCTTGCCGGGCTTTACATGCTGGAACTCAACTACGGTCCAGAGCTGACCTTCAATGTCGAGGGTCATGCCATTCTTGAGATCATTTGTAGTTGCCACAGTCGCGCTCCAGTTCATCGCAACCGATCGATTTCAGCTGCTATAGATTTCCAAGTTTAGCGTATGAAAAATTATGCTTTGAGATCCTTCAGCGCCATCAGAGCCAACACGTAAGAATGTGGTCCAAATCCGCCGATTGTTCCAGTGGCAACCCCTGAGATCACGGATGTATGGCGGAACTCTTCTCTGCTGAGCGGATTCGAGAGATGAACTTCAATCAATGGCCCTTTAAGCATCGCCGCCGCATCACGGATGGCATAGGAATAGTGAGTAAAGGCTGCAGGATTAATAATCACCGGGGTCTTTGAGTCAGCCGCCTCGTGCAGCCATCCAATGATGGTGGACTCGTCATTACTCTGACGAACATCTGCAGTAAAACCTAAACCACTTGCTGCTTTCGAGATGTATTCGACGAGCTGTGGATATGAAAGGTCGCCATAAATGCTCGAGTCGCGAATATCTAAGCGAGCGAGATTCGGTCCATTGATTACTAGAACGTTCATGAACATACCTTCTCATATGCACTCAGGAGTTCGCCCGGCGCCACATCACTCAATCGATCAGTAATTCCGATTTCTGATATGACAACGAAGCGGACTGAGTGTCCCCGGCTCTTTTTATCGCGCGACATGATGGCTCGGAGTTCGGGCCAATCACCATTTTTATAGGCAGTCGGTAGGCCAACCCCCTGCAAGATAGAGAAATGCAGTTGATGTACTTCTTCTGTGATGAGTCCAAGTGAGAGCTGGAGGTGGGCCATGTAGGCCATGCCGATAGATACGCACTCGCCATGCTTTAAGGAATATTGTGAATGCTGTTCAACGGCATGTCCAAAGGTGTGTCCATAGTTCAGGATCTCTCTTTCAAAACCCTCTTTGAAATCATTGCCGACGACACTGGCTTTGATTGCCACAGATCGATAGATCAAATCCGCGACCAATTCATGATTGCTTCGAATAGATGCAAGGCTCTGACCTTGAATGCGCTTGAGTATCTCTTCATCCCTGATAAATCCACACTTGATCACTTCAGCAAGTCCAGCGGCAAAGTCACGATCACTCAGGGTCGCAAACCACGACAGATCAATAAGCACAGCGATTGGTGAATAAAACGAACCGATCATGTTCTTTCCATAATCTAAATTCGCTCCCGTTTTTCCACCGATTGCAGCATCCACAGCGCCAGCAACTGAGGTCGGGATCGCCACCCAATCAATGCCACGCAAATAAGTCGCCGCAGCAAATCCTGCGATATCTGTGACCGATCCCCCGCCGATGCCAACGATGAGATCACTTCGTGTGAAGCCTCCTGCCGCCAACCAGTTCCAGAGTGTGAGAAGGGATGCAGGACTCTTCCCCTCTTCTCCATCTGGTATCGGACAGTAGAAGAATTCACAATCGTCGGCTTCAAGATTTCCTACCTGATCGCGCATAGCTTGCGTAAGAATTACCGCACACCGAGTTCTAGTTCTAGCAATCTCAACTAATTCGTTACGCCAATCTTGGGTCATGAGGACGTCATACTCTCGCTCTGCCTTGATCTTAATCACGTTGCTCATGAATGATCCTCTTTAGCTAGGAGCTCGACTATCTTCGAAGACACTTGTGACGGCGTGAGCTCATCGGTAGATACTGTAAAAGTTGCGAGCTCTTCATAGATTGGTCGACGTGCATTCATGAGCTCTTGCCATTTAGCGCGTGGATTACCCACAAGGAGTGGACGATCTCTATTAAAGCCCACCCGTGGTGAAGCGCTAGCTAAGGAAACATCGAGGAAAACAATCGGAGTCGGACTAGTACGTAGGGCTGACTGTGCCTGCTGATCAAGCACCGATCCCCCGCCAAGGGAGAGAATGCCTTCTCCATTTTCTAGTCTATCGAGCACAACTGTTCTCTCAATCTCTCGAAAGTATGGCTCACCTGATTCAACGAAGATATCCGAGATGCTCTTGTTGCATTTTTTCTCGATAATCGTGTCAGTATCCGAGAACTCGACACCCATTCGTTGAGCTAGGGATTTACCGACTGAGGATTTACCAGAGCCCGGAGGTCCAATCAAAATCGCTGAGAGCATCGCTACCTGATTCGAAGATGATCTACATATGAATTGAAATTGCGCTTGGTCTCTTGCACGCTATCGCCACCGAACTTCTCGAGGACAGCTTCGGCGAGTACAAGTGCGAGCATCGCCTCTCCTACGATTCCTGCAGCAGGAACAGCACAGACATCTGAACGTTGATTGATCGCCTTTGCAGGTTCACCCGTTGCGGTGTCGATAGTGTCGAGCGCTTTAGGAACAGTAGATATTGGCTTCATCGCAATACTCACGCGCAGTATTTCACCGTTAGACATTCCGCCTTCTGTGCCACCCGCGCGATCACTCCGTCTGACAATCTGACCTTTGGCGTTCTTCTCGATCTCATCGTGAGCTACGGAGCCGCGACGAGTTGCAGTAGTGAAACCATCACCAATTTCGACACCCTTAATCGCCTGTATACCCATCATCGCTGAAGCAATCCGGGCATCAAGTCGACGATCCCAATGAACGTGCGAACCTAAACCTGGTGGAAGATTGAAAGCTAAAATCTCACAGACGCCGCCGAGCGTGTCACCATCAGCGTGGGCTGTTTCGATCTCTTTCATCATGCGTGCACTAGTTGCTGCATCGCTGCAACGAACTGGATCACTATCAATTCTCTCCATGTCATTTACTTCTGGTAACACAGTCTCATCGGGAACACGCACAGAACCAATCGAGAGAACATGACTGACGATGGTGATACCTACGCTCTGCTCAAGGAAAGCACGTGCCACGGCACCGAGGGCGACACGCGCTGCGGTTTCACGCGCACTTGCTCGCTCGAGAATTGGTCGAGCGTCATCAAAGTCGTACTTCTGCATTCCAACAAGGTCAGCATGACCTGGTCGTGGTCGAGTCAGAGGTGCATTGCGCGCCAAATGTGCAATCTCTGATTCATCCACTGGATCAGCAGACATGACCTTTTCCCACTTAGGCCATTCAGAGTTTCCTACTTGAATGCTGATCGGACCACCTTGCGTAAGACCCAATCGCACACCACCAAGAATTGTTATCTTGTCAGCTTCAAAATTCTGGCGCGCTCCACGACCAAAACCTAAACGACGACGAGCGAGATGATAATCAAGGTAGGTCGAGTCGATCTTCACATGAGCAGGTATTCCCTCGAGGATTGCCGAGAGAGCCTGTCCGTGAGATTCACCTGCTGTCAGCCAACGCATCCCCCTATTCTGACAGATTGCTCCCCCAGATGCCTGCCAATTTAGAGGAAAAGAACCAATACCGTTGCAATCGATAGAGACGGTGCTAACGGAATTGAGATATTTCGGGTGAGATCACATCGAGTCGATACGATCACATGGAATAAGGCGGCAAGAGAGAAGCAGCCAAAAAAACAGTAATACCTTGCGATGCCTGTGGGGATCACCAGCAACGTTAATATGATCAAGAATTTGATATCCCCCATGCCAAGCCCGAGAAATATGTAAGCAAAACCAGATGCAATTAAAACAAATCCTGTCGCCACCAAGTGCTGATGCCATGGATGCTCCTGAGTAACTGCATATGCAAGCGAGATTGAGAAAAGTAGAAGAAGTCCATTGTTAGGAATTCGATGAGACTTGATATCTCGAAAAGCAAGCCAAAGGAGAATAGGAAAAATCAGGGGAAGCATCATGGAACGCTAACGCGCCTTCTAGCCGAGGGTTGCGCCGAAAGACTTTCCTGTGGTTAACGTGAGGCTAAGAGTGCTCTTAGATGTGGCGCAAGAAGAGCGCGATCGAACGGAACTTCGACAACTTTCTCTAGCTGATCTATTCCTTGCCAGAGAAGAAGCTCTTTTCCGTTAATCACCTGCCCTGATCGATCGCTCCATCTCGATGCCAGCACTGTTGGCCACGGTGTATATATCACGTCGAAGAGGAGCGCCGACACAGAAGATGAAAGACTCTCAGCCAGAAGATCGGCTGCACCCGCCGGTGTCGTGTTGACGACTAAGTCATATTCTGAAAGATCGTGATTATCGCTCCAGGGAAGATATTCAAAGGTGGATGATTGAACGCATCGAGCAAGTGCATCTCGTCGGGTTGATGTGCGACCGAGTATAGAAATCTTTGGGATAAGCAAATCGATTGCACCGGCGATTGCACGCGCAGTTCCGCCGGCACCCAAGATCAGCGCGTTAGAAAAGGTGCGATCTGATGACGCTGCAAGAGAAGATACAAATCCTGATCCATCTGTCGAGGTGCCGTGCCACGTTCCATTCTTACGATAGAGCATGTTCGCCGAGCCAATTCGTTTAGCAAGTTCATCGAAGGAAATATCGAGCGACAACGCTTCTTCCTTCAAAGGCATAGTGAGCGAGAAGTAATCAAACTCATTAGCACGCTTTCTAAAAAAATCGGCAAAAGTCCCACTCGGAACATCTATCGCTTCGTAATGGCCGTCGATTCCAAGGAATGCAAAAGCCCCCTGATATAGCACCGGAGAGAGTGAATGCGAGATCGGAGAGCCAAGCACTGCGCCACGAATCATCATTTATCCTCGAACTTTCCGGCACGAAGATTCGCCTTGTAAATCAATTTCCATTCATTGAACTCGTCAAAGGATTGCGTAAATCGTGTGTCACCTGGGGCAACGGTGATGAAATAGAGCCAATCACCAGGGGTTGGAGTAACTGCTGCGAGCATCGCGTTTCGCCCAGGATTTCCTATCGGCCCAGGAGGCAGTCCAGCGTTCCGGTATGTATTAAAGGGGGATTTAAGGAGAGTGGACTTGGTGCTCAGAAAGATATCGCCGCGCTGGGCTTGAACGTAGTGAACCGTTGAATCCATCTGAAGCGGCATTCCGATTTTCAACCTATTGTAAATAACGCGAGAAACCTGCCCGAAATTATCATCTGTTCCTTCTGCTTGAATGATCGATGCGATAATCAACAACTCTTGCTCGGTGAATTTGCTTGTCTTGTCAGCAAATCCAGCTCTCATCACTTCCTGCTCTCCCCTACTGATCATCTCTACAATGGCGCGCTCAATGGGTGTTCCCTTTGCAAAACTATACTGTGCTGGAAAGAGTAGGCCCTCTACACGTGAAAAAGGCTGCGGAATAGTTGCTTCGGCAAAGGCACGATCAATCTCTTTCTGTGAATATCCCGCCTCTGTGAATGCCACTTTAATCTCACTTACCCAAGCACCTTCCTTCACGTTGATCAGGCCGGCGATCCGCTTATTATCGAGTAGCTGAGTGAGTGCATCTTTCGCGCAAATTTCTATGTCAATCAGATGAATACCTGGAGCAACCGATGCCGAACGTTGATCAGCGACTGCAATACGAAAGAAACTCTCTTGAGATTTCGTGACACCTTTATCAAAGAGCTCCAGAGCAATCTCCGATCCAGTCTCCCCCAAAGAGACATCAATCGAAATCTTCTCTGCATTTGAATCTACTCGGCAAGGAAAATCTGCAGCCGCTGCGGGACCTCGTTTGATAAAGGAAAGTCCAGCAATAATCAACACGCTTGCAAGTAGCGCTGCGCCAACTCGAAGTAGAGCGGGTTTAACTACGTTCACGAGCTATTCCACTCTCTAGAATCGCAACAGCTGAGACAGAATCGATCAACTTCTTCTGGTCCTTGGTATTAACTCCTGCTTGCGTCAAGAGAGCGCTAGCTGACACTGTTGTCAGACGCTCATCAATCATGACGACGTCGCAATCGAAGCTCGATCTCAGTTGTTCGGCAAAAGCACTTGCCTTTGCACTCGATGCTGAAGGTTCGCCCGAAAGATTGAGAGGTTGCCCCACATAAATTCGAACTGGCTCATATTCTTTAACTAAATCTCCCACGTGATCCAAGAGTGCTGGATGCTTGCTGTTCAGCGGCTCGAGGGGCGAAGAGAGAATTCCATCCATGTCACAGACGGCTACGCCAATGCGAACATCTCCGTAATCAAAGGCGAGTCTGCGACCCAGCCGTGACATTAATTACCCGCGATCGCTAGTTCGATGGCCTTCATCGCTTCGGAAATTTTTGCAGCATCGGTTCCACCACCTTGTGCGAAATCATCTTTTCCACCGCCACCACCACCCAGAATTGCACTAGCTACCTTCACGAGCGCTCCAGCTTTTACCTGTAGTGATCGAGCCGCCTCACTGACGGCCACAACTAAGACAACCTTGCCTTCAACAACACTGGTAAGTGCAACAACATTTTTTGGGCTTCGCGCGCGGAGATCAAGGGCGATCTCACGCAAACTATCGGCGGGAATCCCATCAGCAAGGGATCCAAAAATAAATGAAACTCCAGAAATATCTTTAGCGTTCTCAATGAGCTTACCGGCTCCTTGCATCGCAGCGGAGGTTCGTAAAGAAGCAAGCTCTTTCTCAATATCCTTCATCTTGGTAACAAGATCGTGCACGCGGGCAGGCAGCTCTTCAACGCGTGCGCCTTTGATGATTTGAGTGAGAGAGTTAAGCAATACATGCTCGCGTGCGAGGAATTGGTAAGCATCCGCACCAACGAGCGCTTCAACGCGACGAACCCCGGCACCGATAGAGGACTCAGAGAGAAGTTTAACCAAACCTAATTGACCCGAACGGTGAACGTGCGTGCCACCGCAGAGTTCCCTCGCCCAGTCTCCAACACTGACAACGCGAACGTGATCGCCGTACTTTTCGCCGAAGAGGGCCATAGCGCCCATCTTCTTCGCCTCCGCTTGTGGCATCACCTCAGCGGTGACTGCAAGATCATTAATCAACAGCTCATTCACGCGTGACTCAACTTCATCGAGAACACCTTCAGAAAGGGAGCCAGCCGCTGGAAAATCAAAACGGAAACGTCCAGGAGAGTTCTCTGAACCCGCCTGCGTTGCAGTTTCTCCGAGTACTTCTCTAAAAGCTTTATGGACCATATGCGTTGCTGTATGAGCACGTGAAATAGCGTTGCGACGCTCGTTATCGATGGCGGCTAGCGCTGATTGACCTACTTGCACAGAACCTTTGAGAACACGTCCTCTATGTATAGATAATCCGGGAACAGGATTTTGCACATCATCAATCTCAATGACCGTTCCATCATGCAGAGTGATCGTTCCGCCATCTGCCAACTGTCCGCCACCTTCAGCGTAGAACGGCGTGCGATCAAGAACGATTTCAACATCAGATCCTTGATCGGCCGACGATGTGCTTAGGCCATCGACAACAATTGCTTGAATTTTAGATTCTGAAGACACCTCTGAATATCCGATGAACTCTGTGCGACCTTTATCATCGGCAATCTTTTTATACTCGCTGAGATCTGTATGCCCACTCTTCTTCTCACGCGCATCTGCCTTAGCCCGTTCGCGCTGTTCTTTCATGAGTCGGGTGAATCCAGCCTCATCAACTTCCAGGCCTACCTCACGAGCCATCTCCAGAGTGAGATCGAAAGGAAAACCATAGGTGTCATGGAGCTTAAAGACATCTTCACCGCCCATGACGGTCGAGTTTGTCTTTTTTATTACCTGTGCTGCGGTGTCAAAAATAATTGTTCCGCTCTTGAGCGTTTGCAAGAAACTCTCTTCTTCAGATGCGCTGACCGAGAGAATTCGTGCAGAATCAGATTGCAGTTCAGGGTACTGAGCCCCCATCGCACCGATTGCTGCTTGGGTGAGTGAGACCATGCTCGGATCGTTACTTCCAAGAAGACGCATATTTCGTATCGTACGGCGCATCATTCGACGTAAAACATATCCGCGACCTTCGTTACCTGGTGTAACGCCATCACCAATCAACATCGCCGCTGTTCGCGCGTGATCTGCTATGACTCGAAGCGAGATATCTGATTTTTCGTTTTTGCCGTAAGTGACACCAGAAAGTTCAGATGCGCGATTGAGAACTTGGATTGTGGTATCAATTTCGTAAATGTTTTCAACGCCCTGAAGTAGAGCCGCCATTCGCTCTAAACCTAAGCCAGTATCAATGCTCTTTGCAGGAAGTTCACCAAGAATTGGGAAACCATCCTTTCCGCCACCCTCTCCGCGCTCGTTCTGCATAAAGACGAGGTTCCATACTTCAAGATATCTATTTTCATCAGCGATCGGTCCACCGTCTATTCCGTATGACGGGCCACGATCGTAGTAAATCTCTGAGCAAGGACCACACGGCCCGGGAACTCCCATCGACCAAAAGTTATCGGCCATATCGCGACGTTGAATTCGCTCCAGTGGAACGCCAATCTTCTTATGCCAGATATTTGCTGCCTCGTCATCATCTAGGTAGACCGTTACCCATAGGCGTTCCTCGGGAAATCCGTAACCACCTTCGGAGACCGGCTTTGTTAGCAATTCCCATGCGAGTGCGATAGCGCCCTCCTTGAAATAATCACCAAAAGAAAAGTTTCCGCACATTTGGAAGAAAGACGCGTGACGTGTCGTCTTTCCCACTTCATCAATATCTAGGGTGCGCACACATTTTTGTACCGATGTAGCACGTGCGTATGGTGGCGTGACTTCACCGAGAAAGAAGGGTTTAAATGGAACCATTCCCGCGTTCACGAGAAGAAGGTTCGGATCATCGGCTATCAGGGATGCTGAAGGGACGACTGTATGGTCTAACCCGAGCGAGTTACCTGATTCAAAAAAGCGCAACCAACGTGCGCGGATCTCCGCTGATTCCACGAACTACACTCACTCAGCCTTCTTCTTCTTTTTCTTTTCGCGACCTTTACCGGCTTGGGCGGCAGAAATAAGCGCACTAGCAACTTTAACTGCTGGTCCACTGTTATCAATAAAGTCCGTCGCTACCTCGGACACCTTTGTTGTTACCTGCTCAACGTTCTTTGAAATCTTTGCAAACGATTCAAGCGGACTATTAACTAATTCAAGAGTTCGAGTTGATTCTTTGATCAAGGGAGTTGTCTCTGTGGTGAGAGCAGCGAGTGAAACGCTTGCCTCGTCGATAAAACGACCAAGACGAACCACTGCATATGCCACAGCCACGGCGATGAACAGAAGTGCCACCGCACAGATAATCGCTGCAATACCGCCTGGACTCATATCGTTCCCCAATTTCGACCTAGAACTTCTATGCGAGAAGCCTACCCGATCGGCTTATTTGGCGGGCACTTCTGGCTTGTAGTCGATGCCACTCTCACGGCGCTGCGCCGTTGTGATTGGAGTTGGTGCGCCAGTTAATGGATCTCCACCGCTTGCAGTCTTTGGAAAGGCAATAACCTCACGGATAGATTCACTGCCTGTTAATAGAGCGCACACTCGATCTAAACCTAAAGCAATTCCACCATGAGGTGGTGGGCCGTAATTGAAAGCTTCTAACAAGAAGCCGAATTTGCTGTTTGCCTCTTCATCGCTCAAGCCGATAACACGGAAAACTTCTCGCTGGATCTCTTTATCGTGAATACGAATCGAGCCACCACCGAGTTCGGTACCGTTGAGGACGATGTCGTAAGCGTAGGCAAGTGCATTGGCAGGATCTTGTGAGAACGTAGAAGAGAACTCTGGCTTTGGCCCGGTAAATGGATGGTGGACGGCAGTCCATCCTCCATCATCGGTGGGTTCAAACATTGGTGCATCAACAACCCAGAGAAACTTCCAAGCGCCCACTTCGATGAGATTACAACGCTTTCCGATTTCGATTCGCACTGCACCGAGCAATGCTTGACATGTTCTCTGGTCGCCGGCGGCAAAGAAAATAGCATCGCCCTTGTGTGCGCCGACGGTTGCAGCAATTCCCGCTTGTTCTTCTTCAGAAATATTCTTCGATACCGGGCCTCCGAGAGTACCGTCGTCGTTGAGCAGGATGTATGCCAAACCCTTAGCTCCGCGCGCCTTCGCCCAGTCCTGCCATGCATCTAGTTCTCGTCGGGGTGAGTTTGCACCACCCGGCATTACTACCGCACCTACGTAATCGGATTGGAAGACTCTAAATGGAGTCGCCTTAAAGAAATCTGTAACGTCCACTAATTCATTTCCAAAGCGAAGATCCGGCTTATCTGAACCGAAACGATTCATGGCGTCTCGATATGTCATGTGAGGAATAGGCGTTGGTATGGTGTAACCGAGACTATCTTTCCAAATATCAACCAGAATCTTTTCAGCCACCGCAATAATGTCGGCCTGGTCGATAAATGACATCTCAATATCTAATTGCGTAAATTCCGGTTGACGATCAGCACGAAAATCTTCATCTCGGAAACAACGAGCAATTTGATAGTAACGCTCCATACCTGCGACCATCAATAGCTGTTTGAATAACTGAGGTGACTGCGGAAGTGCATACCAACTACCTGGTTGAAGTCGCACAGGTACGAGAAAATCTCGTGCTCCTTCAGGTGTTGAACGAGTGAGGTACGGTGTTTCAATTTCGAGAAAGTTCAGATCATCCATTGCGCGCCTGATGGCCGATGTCACGCGAGAACGCAAACGAAGATTTGCAGCTGGTCCTTCACGTCGAAGATCTAAATATCTATAGCGAAGACGAATTTCCTCTGAAATATCAGATTCAACTCCGGTATCAACTGGAAACGGAAGTGGAGCAGATTCACTTAATACAGTTACAGCATCTCCCATCACTTCAATCGCGCCAGTAGGAAGTCCAGAATTCTCATTACCTGCAGGACGTGCCACGACTTCACCAGTGATGGCAAGGCACCACTCTGCACGTAAAGAACCCGCTAGAGCTTCATCACGAATGACGACTTGAACAGAACCTGTCGCATCTCGTAGATCAATAAATGCAACTCCGCCATGATCGCGGCGACGAGCAACCCAACCTGCCAGGGTGACTGTCTGTCCAGCGTGAGAAGCACGCAAGGAACCGGCATCATGTGTACGAATCATTATTACTACTGCTTTCTCTCAGATAAAGCGCTCTTCAATTCGCTCATCTTAACCGAGGAAACTTGTCCATCACTCATGCGCTTTAGCTCAACTACGCCGCTGGAAATCTCTGTATCCCCGAGCACAATCGCATATGCGCTTCCAGATTTATCGGCAGCCTTCATAGCGCCTTTAAGAGCCCTGTCGCCAAATGCGATCTCTACTTGAAACCCATCACCGCGCAACTCCTGTGCCAACAACAGCGCTGCTTGTTTTGAAGATTCACCCAGTGGAATTAGGTAGAGGTCGCTCACAAATTCACTGAGTGCGAGCACCCCTTCCGCCTCAGCTGCAAGAAGTACACGGTCTACACCTAATCCAAATCCAATACCTGAAAGATCTGATCCACCTAGCGTGTGCATTAGTCCGTCGTAGCGTCCACCTCCACCAATCCCGGATTGCGCACCCAGATCCTCATGAACGAATTCAAAGGTAGTCCCTGTGTAGTAATCCAAACCGCGGACCATGCGTGGATTGATGACATAAGAAATTTTGAGGGCATCAAGATAGGTACGGACTTGATCAAAATTGGCTTTTGATTCAGGGGTGAGATAGTCGATGAGAAGTGGAGCACCGACCATCAGTGCCTTTATCTCTTCTCTCTTATCATCGAAAATGCGTAAGGGATTAATCTCAGCGCGTGCCCTTGTGGCATCGTCGAGATCTAATCCCGCTAAGAACTGAACGAGGTCACTGCGATGAGCAGCTCGCGAAGCTTGGTCCCCCAGCGATGTGATCTCAAGACGATATCGCTTCAAACCAATACTTTTAAATGCGTTATCAGCCAAAGCAATGATTTCAGCATCGATGGCTGGATCATCTATGCCGATTGATTCAACACCTACTTGGTAGAACTGACGATAACGCCCCGCCTGTGGTCGTTCCGCTCTGAAGAAGGCACCAGAGTAATAAACCTTGACTGGTAGTTGACCACGATCAAGTGAATGTTCGATCACCGCACGCATCACTCCAGCAGTTCCTTCTGGACGCAAGGTGATCGAACGACCACCGCGATCTTCAAAGGTATACATCTCCTTACTTACAACATCGGTTGATTCACCGACTCCGCGGGAGAACAACTGAGTATCTTCAAAGACCGGTAATTCCATTAATTGATAACCCGCCAGTTTTGCAGGGTTGATCAGTTTCTCTCTCACCCATTCGAATGAAGCAGAACGCGGAGGAAGGTATTCACTCACACCTTTCGGTGCCATGATCTTCTCGCGCTTCATGAACGCAATTCTTTCAGATAAGGGTTAGTTCTGCGCTCAAATTCAATGGTCGTGTCCGGGCCATGTCCCGGGAGAACTCGTAGGTGATCTGGTTGAGATAAGACCTTTGTCGATAATGTTTTCTGCATCGCCTCATGCGATCCACCCGGAAGATCGGTTCTACCGATTGAGCCTGCAAATAACACATCACCGCTGAGAAGTACTTCATCGTTGACAAGAAACATCAGCGAGCCTGAGGTATGTCCTGGTGCGTGAATCGCTCTAATTGTGAGTCCAACCGCTTCAAAGATTTCATTGTTTCGTAACTCTTCTACACGCTCGGGTTCACGCCACACTTTCCCCGAAAAGGTAGCCATGAAATCAGATCCGTGAATCACTTCAGGTCGCGTGAGCGCCAATCGATCGTTGCTATGGATATATGCGGGAATTGAATATCCATCGGCCAATGGCACGACTGAAAACGTATGATCGAGATGTCCATGAGTGAGAAGAATTGCTACCGGCTTGAGGTTGTCGTGAGCAACAATCGCCTCAACATCTGGACTTACATCGGGTCCACCTGGGTCGACGATGATGCATTCTGATCCTGGCCCTGTAGCCAGGACCCAGCAGTTGGTTGCAAACATTGGCGCTGGATGCACTCGGATCAACATCTCTAGCCTCCGCGCGGATGAAATTACGCTCAGTTTTTGAGGCGTTAGTAAGACAGGGTACCTTTGTCCTCCCATCATTGGCTGCATTAACGAAGGCCTCACTGGCCAACGCGCTGAAAGGAATGACTATGACCACGGAGAATCCAAACCCATCACAGGTTGCACCTCAGATCAGTGCCGCATCGGCCCTCATCGGAGATCCTTCACAATTTGGTCGAGTCGGCGACGATGGCAATGTATATGTGCGCACATCACAAGGCGAAAAAATAGTTGGTTCATACCCAGGTAAGAGCGCTGAAGAAGCCCTCGCCTATTTCGTGCGTAAATTTGAATCTTTAGCGTCAGATGTTGCACTCACGGCAGCTCGCATCACATCAGGTGCAATGGTTCCCGATGACGCTTACGAAGCTGTGAAGAAATTGCGCCAGCAAGTGCGCGAACTCAACGGCGTTGGAGATCTTGAAGCGTTGGCAGCATCTGTCGAGCAGATCGAGCCCCTCATCGAAGGCCACCGAGAAAAGTTTGAGGCTAAGAAGCAGGCGGAGGCAGAGCAGAAGGCAGCTCGCCGCGAACAAGTACTTGTTGAGAAGGAAAAAATTGTCGTTGAAGCAGAATCTCTCGCTCTCTCTGAAAGTTGGAAAGCAACTGGCGAAAGACTGAAAACTCTTCTTGATGAGTGGAAGAGCGCTCCTCGTCTAGATAAGAAGACGGATGGGGATCTTTGGAAGCGTTTCTCGGCATCACGAAATAAGTTTGATAAGCGCCGCCGCACACACTTCGCAGCACTTGAGGCAACGGCTTCTGTTGTCTCAACAGCAAAAATTGCTATCGTCGACGAAGCGGAAAAATTAGCGACATCCACAGATTGGGTTCCGACAGCGCGACGCTTCAAGGTTCTCATGGATTCATGGAAGGCCGCCGGTCGAGGCAAACCAAAAGATGATGCACAGATGTGGGCTCGATTTAAGAAATCTCAGGACGCCTTCTTTGCAGCGAAGAACGCTGATCTTGAAAAGCGTGAAGTTTCTATGAGTGCAAACTTGGAAAAGCGTGAAGCCCTCATTCTCACAATTGAAGGATTACTGCCATTCACCGATGTCAAAGTTGTTAAGAATGAATTCCGCGATTTGATGCGCGAGTGGGAAAAGATCGGAATCACTCAGCGCGATAAGCGCGCCGCTCTTGATGCACGTGTCCAGGTAGTTGAAGCAGCGATCAAATCTGCCGAAGCTGAAGTATGGCGAAAGAGCGATCCAGCGGCTAAGGCTCGTGCTGCCGATGTTGTTGCTCAACTCACCGCAGCAATCGAGAACTACGAAAAAGTTGCTGAAAAATCTGCCAAGGCTGGCAATGATAAGAAGGCACAAGAAGCACGTGAGTCTGCTGCGGCCCGTAAGGTTTGGCTTGCTGAAGCTCAGAAAAATCTGAGCGAATTTAGCTAAACGCTAACTTCTATAAACGTCGTAGACGCCTTCCACGCTACGTACTGCAGCCAATACTGAATCAAGATGCGTGGCATCTGCCATTTCAAAGGTGAATTTAGAGATTGCAACACGATCTTTTGAGGTGCTCACCGATGCGCTCAAGATATTTACATGCTGTTCTGAGAGCGTACGAGTGACATCGGCAAGTAAGCGAGCACGATCCAGCGCTTCCACTTGAATGTTGACTAGAAAGAGCGAGCCAGCACCGGCCAACCAGCGAACATTAACTATTCGTTCTGCCTGATTCAGCCTGAGATCATCACTATTGATGCAATCGGTCCTATGTACCGAAACACCACTCCCCTTGGTGATGAATCCTAGGATTGAATCCCCCGGTACTGGCGTGCAACAACGAGCCAGTTTTACCAAGACATCGCCAACGCCTTCTACCTCGATTGCCGTACTCGAACGACGAGTTGTCGGTACTCCTGTTGGAATATATTCGATCGTTGGCTCTGGGTGAGAATCTTCAACGCCGATCGCCGCCACTAACTTTTCAATAATCGATGGCGCAGAGACATGACCATCACCCACCGCGATATATAGCGCATCGATATCCGGGTATCTGAGTTCGTGTGCTAACTCGAGGAGTGAATGTCCCGCAAAAATCTTCTGCAGCGGAAGTCCAGCTTTTCGCATCTGACGCGCAATTGATTCTCGCCCAGCATCTACCGCCTCTTCACGGCGCTCTTTCGAGAACCACGCTTTAATCTTTGAGCGAGCACGTGGGCTCTTAACAAAGTTGAGCCAATCACGCGATGGACTAGCAGTAGGGCTCTTATTTGTTACCACTTCAACAACATCGCCATTGGAAAGTTTGGTCTCTAGCGGAACTAATCTGCCGTTGACCTTCGCACCAGCACATCGGTTTCCTACATCGGTGTGAACCGAGTATGCAAAGTCAACTGGTGTTGACCCTCCTGGAAGAGCGATAACACTTCCCTTTGGGGTAAAGACGAAAACTTCAGGTGTACCAAGGTCGAAGCGAAGCGCCTCAAGAAACTCCGATGGATCTTCTGTTTCCTTCTGCCACTCATGCAGTTGCTTCAACCAAATCATTTCCGGTGTGTTCTCGGGACCACCCGAACTATCTTTATATTTCCAGTGAGCGGCGATACCGAATTCGGCACGCGAATGCATCTCATAGGTTCGGATTTGAATCTCCACCGCTTTACCGCCAGGACCGATCACAGTGGTGTGCAGTGATTGATAGAGGTTGAACTTAGGCATAGCGATGTAATCTTTAAAGCGACCAGGCACCGGGCTCCATCGCGCGTGTATCGATCCAAGTACGGCATAACAATCGCGAACATCATTGACGAGGACACGAATACCAACGAGGTCATAAATATCATTGAACTCTCGGCCTCGCACCACCATCTTTTGATACACGCTAAAGAAGTGTTTCTGTCGTCCCGTCACCGTCGAAATAATTGAATCTGCGGCGAGATCCGCGTTAACGGCATCAATCACCTCTTTGGTGAGCGCATCTCTTTTGGGACTTCGCTCTGCGACAAGTCGTGAGATCTCTTCAAATTTCTTAGGCTCAAGTACTTCAAAGCTCAGATCTTCTAACTCCCACTTAAGGGCGTTCATACCTAGCCGATGTGCCAACGGGGCATAGATATCCAGAGTCTCGCGTGCTTTTCGAAGCGCGCTCTCCCCCGATACATATTTCCAGGTTCGTGCGTTATGTAGTCGATCAGCTAACTTAATTACCAGAACACGAATATCGCGTGACATAGCGATAACCATTTTTCGCACGGTTTCAGCCTCGGCGTTTGGCCCATATGCCAATTTGTCGAGCTTGGTTACGCCATCGACAAGAGCGGCGATGTGATCACCGAAATCACCTCTTAATTGCTCAAGTGAGTAAGGAGTATCCTCAACGGTGTCATGCAACAGTGAGGCAATGATTGTTTCTTGATCGAGACCAAGATCAACAAGAATCTGTGTCACCGCAATGGGATGGGTAATGTAATCTTCGCCAGATTTTCGCAATTGCCCAGTGTGAGCTATGCGAGCAGTTTCAAAGGCTCGCTCTATCTCAGAAAAATCAGACTGTGGATGATGTTCTCGCAACCCAGTAACAATGGGCGCAAGAAGATCATTCATAGGAAGGATTTCTACTTGCGACCTTTACGCTTTGGTTGATTACGGGGCCCACGGCGTTCAGCGGTAGCTACCGAAGTTGTCGGCGCTGATTTCGCAGATGTAGAGGTAACCGACGAAGATTCAACAGTTGAAGCACCGCTTCTTGCCTGAACTCGCTTTGCCAAAGCCATCATGGCTGGCTCCTTCTCACGCAGTTGCGCAAGAACTGGAGGCGCGATAAAGATAGATGAATAAGCGCCAACGATCATTCCTATGAAGAGCGCTAAAGCAAGATCCTTGAGCGTTCCAGCACCTAATAATCCCGCACCGACAAATAGGATCGCAGCAACCGGCAACAGAGCGATAACCGAAGTGTTAATTGATCGGACTATTGTTTGGTTTACCGCAAGGTTTGTCGCCTGTGAATAGGTGTATTTGCTCGTTGAATTAATGGTGCGAGTATTTTCACGAACTTTATCAAAGACTACAACCGTGTCGTACAGCGAATAACCAAGAATTGTAAGGAAGCCAATAACTGTTGCAGGAGTAACGTCGAAGCCGACCAGAGCATAGATACCGACGGTGATTAAGACGTCGTGAACCACAGCGAAAATTGCTGCGATCGCCATCTTTGACTCGAAGGCCATTGTGAGGAAAAGAAGAATAACTATAAGGAAGGCAATCAAACCGTATAGCGCCTTCTTAGTAATCTCCTTACCCCAGGATGGCCCAATAATCTGGGTATCGATTTCTCCTTGGCTTACGCCGAATGTTGAAACGATTGCAGCTTCTACTGCATCAGATTCCGCTGTTGTGAGTGAACCTGTTTGAATTCTTATCTTGTCGTCGCCCACCTTCTGGACAATTAACTCACCAGAAAAACCTGTCGCTTCAACGGCCGTACGGGCTTGTTCAACTGTTACGGTCGTGGAGTTAAATGAATAGGCAGATCCACCTTTAAATTCGATTCCCAAGTGCAAGCCTTGAACGGCAAGCGCACCGATAGAAATCAGGGTAAAGACAGCCGAGAGTATGTACCAACGTTTGGCATTCCCTACGATGTTAAATGATTTCTCACCGGAGTAGAGACGACCACCAAATCCTTGTGCTGTTGACATGTTATGCCTCCACTTGTGAAGTTGAACGAGCGACACCTGAACTCTTGGCAGAGACTCCTGAGAAACGGTGGCCTGAACCAAAGAATTTCAATCGTGCGATGAATGTCATCATTGGCTTCGAGAAGTAGAAGACAATGATGAGGTCAACAAGGGTTGTTAAACCTAGAGTAAATGCGAAACCACGAACGCCGCCGACGGCAAAGAAGTAGAGCAGAACGGCTGCGATCATAGAGACAGCATCAGCCACCAAGATCGTACGGCGAGCTTTCGCCCAACCGGTTTCTACTGCTGAACGCAGGGAACGACCTTCTCGGATTTCATCTCGAATTCTCTCGAAATAGATAACAAATGAGTCGGCGGTAATACCGACAGCTACGATGATTCCGGCAATACCGGCTAGCGTCATTGTGAATCCAATGGTTTCACCCAAGACGAGCACCAGAAGATAAAGCAGTCCCGCCGCCATAACTAGTGATCCAGTAATTACCAAACCAAGACCTCGGTAATAGAACATTGAATAGAAGACAACCAGAAGAAGACCTAAGCCTCCAGCCAACAAACCGGCATCAAGCTGTTCTGAACCAAGTGTCGGTGACACCTGCTGTACTTCTCCACGGTCAAATGCCAAAGGAAGTGCGCCGTATTTAAGAACGTTGGCTAAATCCTTAGCTCCGACTTGAGTGAAGTCACCAGTGATCTGGGCAGTTCCAGAAGGGATTGCTTCGTTAATCCGTGGCGATGATTGAACGATTCCATCTAGAACAATCGCAACTTGGTTGTTCGGTTCAGGCAATGAGGTCACGCGAGCAGTAAGTGCACCAAACGCTCGTGTTCCTTCGCTATCAAATGTCAGGGAGACAGTCCATGCACTGCCCGCTTGTGTATCAAGGCCAGAGCTAGCCTCTGAAATCTGACGACCCAACACCTCAGCAGGAGCAAGGATGTACTTCGTTGTTAAATCCTTAGAGCAAGAGGTAATTACTGCATTGGGATCATCGGTACCTGTTCCTTGCAAGCTTGCCACAGTTGCACAATCTAAATTCGCAAACTGTGTGTTAATTTCATCGGAGACTCCTGGAACTGGGGTTGCCGCAGTTGCAGTGTCCGTTGCTGAAGGAAGCCCAAAGCCGGATGCTAGGACTTGTCGAAATCTGAGCTCTGCCGTCTGACCAACAAGGTCGACCACGCGGCGACCGTTCTCTCCAGGAATCGAGATAACGATCTGACGATTATTTCCACTACCCTGCGCTGTCACTTCACTCTCTGCAACACCCAATGAGTTCACACGCTGACGAATGATCTCAACTGCCTGGTCAATTGCCTCTGGTGTTACTTCATTGCCGGCAGTAGAAGCGCGCGGCTGAAGAGTCACACTTGTGCCACCACGGAGATCAAGTCCAAGCTTCACTTCGGTACCCCCGGTAATAGCAACGGTGGCTCCAAGTGAGATGAAGATCAGCGCGAGAGCGAGAAGGGCGCGTCCTGGTCTGGTCGTTCCTTTGACTGCTTTGTTAGAGGTAGACATAAGAGCAGAGTCTAGGCCACATCAGCTAGTGCTCCGGCTCACTCGGAAGGAGCATCAAAAAGGGAAGCGATAGCTGGCGGAGCTTTGATGCCGAGGTGGCTATAGCCCAATTCGGTGGCGATACGCCCGCGTGGAGTTCTGGCCATAAATCCGTTACGCACCAAGAATGGTTCTGCGACAGATTCCACCGTTTCGGTCTCTTCGCCGACAGCGATCGCCAATGTTGAAAGTCCGACCGGTCCCCCATTGAATCGTTCGATGAGCGCGGTGAGTACCGCCCGATCAAGACGATCGAGACCTTGTTCATCAACCTCGTACATTTCAAGGGCAGCCTTGGAATGCGCGTGTGAAAGAGATGACGATCCTTGAACCTGCGCATAATCGCGGACTCGTCGCAAGAGACGGTTAGCGATACGCGGAGTGCCACGGGAACGACCTGCAATCTCAGCGATCGCCTTCTTGTCGATTTCTAGACCAAGCAGTGAGGCACTTCGATTGACAACAATTTCAATCTCTTGCGGGTCATAAAAATCTAAATGAGCAGTGAAACCGAAACGATCACGTAACGGGCTAGGAAGAAGTCCGGCTCTAGTCGTTGCACCTACGAGTGTGAAGTGCGGGAGCTGCAATGGAATTGCAGTCGCACCAGGGCCTTTTCCGACAACGACATCAACACGAAAATCTTCCATAGCTAAATAGAGAAGCTCTTCTGCAGGTCGCGGAAGGCGATGAATTTCATCGAGAAACAAAATCTCGCCCTCAACAAGAGATGAGAGAATTGCCGCGAGATCCCCTGCGTGCGTAATAGCTGGACCACTGGTGATGCGAATTGGAGTTGCCATCTCCGATGCCAGAATCATGGCAAGAGTTGTTTTACCTAGACCTGGTGGTCCAGATAAAAGTATGTGATCTGCGGCTGCGCCACGATTGCGTGCAGCGGTGAGCAGAACATCAACCTGTTCACGTACGCGATGCTGGCCTACGAATTCTTTTAAAGTCTTAGGACGTAAGGCATTTTCCGATAAAGACTCTTCACCGTTTGCGACAGGATCTACGATTCGATTGTGATCTTCGCTCATGATCTACCCCCAGCAAGGGCTGCTTTGAGAAGGTCAGATAAATCAGCAACGGCAGGGTCTATCCCGCGATTGGCATAGTCGATTGCAACAACCGAAAGAACGGCATCAGCATCACGAGGTGAATAACCGAGCGATGAAAGCGCTCCAGATAATTGTTCGCGCCACTGAGACTGCGTCATGTTGATCGGTGCTGATGAACCAGAGGACGAGAACTTTCCTTTAAGTTCTAGCAGAATCCTCTGTGCGCCCTTCTTACCGATACCAGGTACAGCCGATAGCGTTTCAACAGATTCGGCAGCGATTGCGTGGGCCAAGGTCTCTGGGGTCAGATGCGCAAGTATTGAAAGAGCAACTCGTGGCCCTATTCCGCTAACGGTCTGGACTAACTCGAAAGTTTCGCGAGACTTCTGATCTATAAAACCAAAGAGCGTCATTGAATCTTCTCGAACGATCATCGAGGTATGTAAGGTGACGGTGGTACCGAGTGTGATCGCTGAAGAGGTTATTGGAGTGACCGATACGAGATAACCCACGCCTGCGACTTCAAGAATGATGCGGTCGACAGAGATTGAACGTACTTCACCTGTGAGCTGAGCAATCACTTCTTCACCAACTTAGCCACCCGATTTTTCTCCTGCTTCAGCGCTTGTTCAATCTTACTCGTCGCACCTGCCCTCCAAATATTACAGATGGCAAGAGCTAGCGCATCGGTACTGTCGACGGGTTTAGGGGCTTCCTTTAACGAGAGAATGCGCACAACCATTTCTGCCACCTGAGCTTTATTGGCGCGACCATTGCCAGTCACCGCTGCCTTCACTTCGCTGGGGGTATGCATCATCACGGGAATCCCACGTTTAGCGGCGAGCAAAAGTGCGATCCCCGCGGCTTGGCCAGTTCCCATCACGGTACGAACATTGTGTTGCGAGAACACTCGTTCAACGGCAATCACATCGGGCTTATGTTGATCAAGCCAGTTGTTGAGTTCACGTTCAAGTTCAAGTAAACGTTGCTCAAGCGGGGCCGATGCTGACGTTTGAATCACGCCTACGCCTGAAAGTGATAGCGGTGAACCTGGTGCGCCAACCACGACACCGATTCCGCAACGTGTGAGCCCCGGATCAACTCCCAGCACTTTCACACGTTGTTGGCTCATGCGTTCAGCCTAGAACCTGATAGATGAGAGTTAGGAAAGGCTCGCCATTACTTCATCAGAGACATCGAAATTCCCGAAGACATTTTGAACGTCATCAAGTTCTTCTATCGCATCAATGAGTTCGAAGACCTTCTGCGCACCTTCGGCATCAAGTGGAATAACCATCGATGGGAGGAAGGAAGAGTCAGCAGATTCGTAATCAATGCCCGCACTTTGAAGCGCGGTACGAGTTGCAACTAAATCAGCAGCCTCACAAACAACTTCAAAAGTTTCGCCAAGATCATTTACTTCTTCAGCACCGGCCTCAAGAACTGCCTCAAGGATTGACTCCTCAGAGACTCCAGCCACCTTTGAAACAATGATCACGCCTTTTCGATTGAAGAGATAGGAAACTGATCCTGGATCAGCCATCGACCCTCCATTGCGGGTAACTGCAACTCGTACTTCAGATGCAGCACGATTTCTATTATCGGAAAGACACTCGATCATCAAAGCAACACCGTTAGGCCCGTAGCCTTCATACATAATTGTTTGGTAATCCGCTCCGCCTGACTCCAAACCAGCACCACGTTTGACTGCTCGATCAATGTTGTCAGCCGGCATCGAATTCTTCTTGGCCTTTGCGATTGCATCAAAGAGGGTTGGATTTCCTTCAAGATCAGGGCCGCCATTGCGAGCTGCGACTTCGATTGCCTTAATCAGTTTGGCGAAATTTTTTGCGCGCCGGCCATCGATAACAGCCTTCTTATGCTTTGTGGTCGCCCACTTGGAATGGCCTGACATGAAACTAACCCCTTTTGTTAAAAACCTATGATCTTACTTTATCGCGACTTGCAGACCTCATCAATAAAGTACCTATGCACCGCCTGATCCTGAGTAAGTTCAGGGTGGAACGAGGTAGCCAAGAGATGTGATTGGCGTACAGCTACGGGATGGCTCTTCCCATCACTAGTTGTAACAGTGCTAATCACTTCAACACTAGAACCAACATCTTCAACCCATGGTGCTCGGATAAAGACCGCATGAAGAGTATGAGAGTTGAAGGAGAGCGTCGATTCAAACGAGTCAACCTGACGGCCAAATGCATTTCGTCGAACTGTCATATCTATTCCACCAAATGTCTGCTGACCTGGAGCGCCATCAACGAGACGATCAGCCAATAAGATCATTCCAGCACAGGAGCCGTAGGTGGGCATCCCTGATTCGATACGCGCACGAATCGGTTCAATCAAATCATAATTCCGAGCAAGCAACGCAATCGCAGTCGATTCTCCCCCAGGAAGAATGAGGGCATCACAGGTATTTAGTTCACTCGCTCTGCGGACTTCTATTCCTTCTTCACCGCATAAAGCAATTGCATGCAGATGTTCACGAAAATCCCCCTGTAGGGCCAGAACACCTATCTTCATTGTCTGAACTCAGGTAACTGAGTGCTTACCAGCCACGTTCGGCTAGGCGATGTGGCACTGGAATATCTGCAACGTTGATTCCCACCATTGCATCCCCTAGGCCACGCGAGACATCGGCCAAAACCTTGGCATCGTTATAAAACGTTGTTGCCTTTACGCAGGCAGCGGCGCGATGTGCGGGGTTACCCGACTTAAAGATTCCTGAACCGATGAAGACGCCATCGGCACCCATCTGCATCATTAGCGCAGCATCTGCCGGGGTTGCGATTCCACCCGCGGTAAAGAGAACAACAGGTAGCTTGCCTGTCTCAGCGACTTCCTTTACTAATGCATAAGGAGCTTGCATTTCTTTTGCTGCTACATAGAGCTCGTCTTCGCGCATTGATGTTAAACGACGAATATCTCCCCCGATTGATCTCATATGCGACATAGCGTTTGAAACATCGCCAGTACCAGCTTCGCCCTTTGAGCGAATCATGGCAGCACCTTCGTTGATACGACGGAGCGCTTCGCCTAAGTTGGTAGCACCGCAGACGAATGGGATCTTGAAGTTCCACTTATCAACATGGTTGATGTAGTCAGCTGGCGTAAGAACTTCAGATTCATCAATGTAATCAACGCCCAGACTTTCCAAAATTTGTGCCTCGACGAAATGTCCGATACGAACCTTCGCCATCACTGGAATAGAAACAGTTGCCTGAATTTTTTCGATCATATCTGGATCAGACATACGAGCAACGCCACCTTGCGCACGAATATCTGCAGGTACGCGCTCAAGGGCCATCACGGCAACAGCGCCAGCATCTTCTGCAATCTTGGCTTGCTCTGCGTTGACGACATCCATGATGACGCCACCCTTAAGCATCTCTGCCATTCCTCGCTTGACGCGCGCTGTTCCAGTTTCCTGTGACATGAAAAAACTCCTTGGTTCTACTCGTTCAGAGTGGTGAGTCTAGCCGTGAAAATCGGATCTTTCTCAACAAGTGCGACCCACACCTGACCACGAGCGAAGTTCAATGGAGTCCCATCCGCGGCAGTCCATGTGGTGGCTGACTGAGCATCAGGGCGAGACCAATTCGCCGCGAAGTACTCCCCGTCACGCAGGAGATAACCAGTGCCTGACCCAATTGTTAACGAATGAGGCGTGACTCCCCCAAATTTGTCTCCGTACATCGATGGAACGATTTTTACCTTCTGGATCAGAATCGTTGTGGGGTGATGAGGCAAACCTGAGGCAGAGAGATTAGCTAAGCCATTATTAAAAATCGACCATCGGTTATCGTCAACGCTCCAACGAAACTCATACGTCGATGCAGGCCACGAGACTTTTGCTTCCGAAATTGGGAGACCATTTAGAGGCTTATCACCAAAGCTCCATGCGTTGGGTGATGATTGCGAAATTGTCTTTTGATCTGCTTTCACTTTTTCCATGAGTAAATCTGCGCGCAACACCATATTTGTCGGTGCTGATCGTAATGAATCTCGAGTGTAGATCGTTGCGGATTGACGCTGTGCTCCATAGTCGTGAAGATTTGCCGCGGCTATCTCCGGAAGAAATTTTGACTGCGCACCGCTGTAGGCAAAGACGACAGTTCCATACTGCGCGAGGATTTCAAGATCGGTTATCCGCGCGCTTCGTACTGGTCCAATGAGTTGTGGGATCTCAGAGGAGAAAACCGCCGCTAGTCGAGTCAGGCCACCTTCTACTTGCTCGATGTAAACAACGTCAGCACGATCAAGCCCGATCTGAGGACGAGCAGCAACTGTGTCGTCAATCTTCACCACGAGTATTGGACCATCAACACCTTCCCGGCCCGATAAGGAGTTGTACGTTGGTTCTGTAAAAATCTCATCAACGAAGGAGCTTCCTGAGATTGGTAGGAAAGCAAGGACAATTACAAAAATAGCCGACAACCCTAAGAATGTTCCGAGAAACTTCCTCATCAATCGTTCTCTCGAATTAATAGCCAATCCCATGCACGAGATTCTGACGTGACGTTGAGTTTGTGACCCTTCTCTAAAGCCTTTTCATAGATCTCGTAGATCTGGTGGGCGACAGAATTCCAGTCATACCTCTGCGCATATACCCGCCCTGCCTCAGCTAGATCACTACGCTTCACGTCGTCCCGTAAAAGTTCTATGACAACTTTTGCTAAAGACTGAGAATCTTCCGATTCAAAGAGCGCTCCGTATGCGCCGTAGCCTAAAAGGTCGCTGAATGCAGGAATATCGCTAGCCACCACTGCCGCCCCACCGGCTAACGCCTCTGCGATAATGATGCCAAAAGATTCACCGCCCGTATTTGGCGCAATATAGAGCGCGATTGATTTAAGAAAGTTCGCCTTTTCATTCTCTGAAATCTTTCCAAGGAATTGAAAACGAGTGCGCAGCTCAGAATTTATATCCTCTGTAATCTCTGATGGATCACCTGGGCCTGCAATGAGTACACGAACATCAGGGATAAAGCGGGAAATAATGGGAATTGCATCAATAAGTACTTCAAGACCTTTACGTGGCTCTTCGAAGCGCCCAATGAATCCGAGAGTTGCACCAGACCACTTCTCCTCAACAATTCCGTCACGATAACGATCGGCGAAGATGCCGTTAGGAATAACGTGCGCCGTCGTATCCATATGTTCTTGCAAGGTGTCGTAGGCCGCCTGGCTCACGGCGATCTTTTCACTCAATCGTTCAATTGCTGGTTCGACAATTGAGGCGATAACCCGGGTCGTCGCTCCCTTCTTTGCTTGCGCATGGAAAGTTCCCACGATTGGTCCTTCGCTTGCCCAGAGAGCTAGCAGTGAAATAGAAGGAACGGCTGGTTCATGTAGATGCAGAATGTCGAACTCATTTTCTAACAACCAATTTCTCACTCGAGCAAAGGCGGCCGGATTAAAGAGAAGACGTGCTACTGCGCCATTGAACGGAATTCCCGTTGGCTTACCTGCATTGACTAGATATTCAGGAAGGGTTGAATCATCCGAGACGGGAGCGAGAACCGATACAAAGTGGCCTTCGGCAATGAAAAATTCTGCAAGATCTCGGACATGATTCTGAACACCACCCGGTGTATCCCAACCGTAAGGACAGACCAAACCAATTCGCAGTTTTCTCATGATCTACCTACAAAATCATCATCAACCCAAATTCTTTGCATCATGTGCCAGTCCTCTGGATTCTTCGAGATACCTACTGCGAAATTATCAGCACAGCGTTGCACAACGATCTTCACTTTGGCGTCTTCATCACCAACTGTTGGAATCTCTATCGCATCGAGTTGGATATGAATCCCACTTGGTGTGTATGAAACAAAGGCAGTAACAAGAGGCGAACGAGTTCGAATGGCGACAAGGGCCGGGCCTGCCGGCATTCGCGCCGTGCCGTCAAAAAATCTCACATCAATACCGCTCCGAGAGAGGTCTCGATCGGCAACTAACGCGATCAGCTTTCCCGCTTGAGCACGTTCCAGCAGAGTGCCGAAAGCGCTGCTATCCAGAGGCAACACTTCCATTCCTATCGCTTGCCGGTACTCAAGGAATTTTTCAAAGAGAGCGCGTGGCTTCAAAACCTCGGCAACGGTAACCAGCTTCGCACCCTTAAGGCAGAAATACGAACCGGCATGATCCCAATTGCCAGCATGTGGAAGGGCAACCACCACTGGGCTTCCAGAATTAATTGGATCCATCAACAGATGCTCATTGCTCACCGTTACCGTCGAAAGAATTCTCTCTCTGGTCCAGTCAGGTGATCGGAATGTTTCGCGCCAATAACGCATATAAGACATAACACCCTGTGCTGTCAGATTTTGTAGTTCGTCCGCCTGCAACAACGGATTTACGCGCGCTAAGTTCGAGCGCAATCTCTTGACACTTCTTCCATTCTTTTTGAGCATGCGAGACCCAAGCCAAAGAAAAAGATTGGTAGCCGATTTCTCAGGCAAACGTCGTATCAGAGTCCAGCCTAGAAAGTAGGCACGAGCGATAATGAAATCCTTCATTGACTATTCCTTACGCAGTGCGCGATAGACAATCACTATTCGCTGAATGACCGTTACTGTTCCTAGAAATGCTAGGAGTGTGAACCCGATCATTGCTGCTATGTCTACTCCCAAACCATAAAATCCAAGTGCAGTGAGCGCGATGATTAGCCGTTCTGTGCGTTCTGCGATTCCACCATTGCATTCAATTTTCATGCTTTCGGCCTTGGCGCGGATATATGGAATTAATCCACTGACCACTAGCGAGATCAGAACGAAGAGTGCAATCGTTTTGTCCTCATCAACAAAGTAAAGAAGGGCACCGATGAGTATTGCCGAATCTGTCACTCGATCAATTGTGGAATCAAGGAACCCTCCCCACGAAGTTCCTTCGCCACCAGTTCGTCGGGCTATCGCTCCATCGAATAAATCACTTAATGCAAAGAGTGAGATCACGATCGTTCCTACGAAAAGGTCTCCTCGTGGATAGAAATAGAGTGCTGCGATCACGGTACCTAGCCCGCCAGTAATAGTTACGGCATTGGCGGTAATCCCCAAGCGCACAGCGGCTTTGACCACTGGATTAATTAATCGGGTGATCTGAGGTTTCACATGCACGCTAATCATCGGCACCATCGTAGGCTTTAACCCATGACAACTTCCACATCCAAGGCTGTGAGAATTGCCCTCTATGGTCATATCAGCGCCACTCCCGCAGCGCTCAGGCGCGAACTCGAGGCTCGAGGTGTCCGCGTTCATGACAACGATGGCGATCCGGCAGATATTGATTGCGCGATATTCGCCATCAATCCGTCGGCGGGAATCGATGGCGAGACGATTGCCCATTGGGAGAGGCTTAACGATTATCTTACGCCGCGCATATTTGTTGCACTCGCTTTACCTGGTACCGATTTAGATTTTGATGATGCAGTCCTCTTGGGAAATCGAGTGCTCGATCAGCTCGTGACTCCCTATCTTGTTCTTCATGCCGATGACGGGACTCCCGCTGCATTGATCTCTCTGGCCGACCTTACAGTTCGAAATTACGTTGCAGGGATCGCTGTGATATCCGAAAGCGAAAGAGAGCATCGCGAATTAGTTTCTGATTTTCAGGCAGAATACATCGAAGCTCTTTCGCAAGCTGGTGAGGGTGCATTCTCAGCAGGAATGCTCTTCCCGGCAATTCCAATAAACCTTGATAGTGGAATTGGATTAGATGTTCTTACCTCGTATCTCGATCAGCTAGCTGACGAGTAAAACTACCAAGCCGCGGCTATCTCACTTCTCGTAATTCCAAGTAGTTGCGGTAGCACCTTTGTTTTTCCAATGATGGGCATAAAATTTGCGTCACCTGACCAACGCGGTACAACGTGTTGATGAATATGAGCAGCAACACCTGCGCCAGAGATTGCGCCTTGATTCATCCCGAGATTAAAACCTTCTGGCTTGGAAACCGTGCGAATGGTTTTCATGGCGTGGGCAGTAAGAGCAAAGATCTCTTGCCGTTCGTCATCCCTTAAATCAGTGAGATCTGCAACGTGGCGATAGGCGCAGATGAGTAAATGTCCTGGGTTGTACGGATATAGGTTCATAACTACATAAGCATGAACTCCGCGATGAACAATCAAACCCTCTTCATCGCTCATTGCGGGAATATCACAGAAGGGACAGCTCTGATTATTGCTATCTAATGGACGATTTTCTCCACGCAGATAATCGAGACGGTGCGGTGCCCACAGGCGTGACCAGGCATCTGGCATTCCCGTCGAGTCGATGTAATCCACAATTAAACCTGAGCGCGCGATTGAACTGCAGCAGAAATTTCAGCGATTGCTTCAGCTAGTGGCACACCATTCTTCTGTTCGCCATTTCGGTATCTAAAGGAGACAGCCCCGGCCTTCTGATCTTCCTCGCCAGCAATGAGCATATAAGGAATCTTCTGCATCTGGGCATTGCGCACTTTTTTCTGCATGCGATCATCAGAGGCATCTAATTCAGCGCGAATTCCAGCGGCTTTCAGAGCCTTGACAACATCGCCGAGATAATCAGTGAATGCATCAGCGACCGGAATTGCCATTACTTGAACTGGCGCAAGCCAAGGAGGAAACGCTCCAGAGTAATGCTCTGTAAGAACCCCAAAGAATCTTTCGATTGAGCCAAAGAGTGCGCGGTGAATCATGACAGGGCGTGCACGCGTTCCATCGGATGCGGCATATTCGAGTTCAAAACGTTGCGGCAATTGGAAATCTACTTGAATCGTAGACATCTGCCATGTGCGACCAATCGCATCCTTTGCTTGAACAGAAATCTTTGGACCGTAAAACGCTGCGCCACCTTCGTCATTAATCAGCTCTAAATTCTGAGCGAGAGCCGCTTTGCGTAACGCTTCAGTTGCAGCTTGCCAATCTTCATCTGATCCCACAGATTTTTCTGGATTACGCGTTGAAAGTTCAAGATAGAAATCTTCCAGCCCATAATCACGGAGCAGATTGAGTACGAAGGTTAAGAGGGAATCAAGCTCTCCCGCCATCTGATCCTTCGTGCAGTAAATGTGCGCATCATCTTGGGTAAAGCCACGCGCTCTGGTAATTCCGTGGAGCACGCCAGATTTTTCGTAGCGATATACCGTTCCGAATTCGAAGAGTCGTAAAGGAAGCTCCCGGTAAGAACGCCCGCGTGAGCGATAGATCAGGTTGTGGAAAGGACAATTCATCGGCTTCATGTAGTACTGCTGGCCAGCGCGCTTAATCGTTCCATCGGCATGATGCTCTTCGTCCAGAATCATTGGAGGGTACATTCCTTCGGCATACCACTCGAGGTGGCCGGAAGTTTCGAAGAGCGCAGCTTTGGTTATGTGAGGCGAGTAAACAAACTCGTAACCCTCATCTTCATGGCGTTTACGCGAATAATCTTCCATAGCCCGTCGTACGATTCCACCCTTGGGATGAAAGACGGCAAGGCCTGAGCCGATCTCTTCCGGAAATGAAAAGAGATCTAACTCTTGTCCTAATTTTCTATGGTCTCGCTTTTCCGCCTCGGCCAACATTTCGAGGTAAGCGTTAAGTTCATCTTGGGAAGGCCATGCGGTGCCATAGATACGTTGCAACATTGGATTCTTTTCAGATCCACGCCAATATGCACCCGCACTTCGCATCAACTTAAATGCAGGAATAAGTTTTGTTGAGGGAAGATGAGGCCCGCGACATAGATCCGACCAGACTGGTTCTCCATCTCGCCCTAAGTTGTCATAAATGGTGAGCTCGGAACCACCCACCTCGACACTTGTCTCTTCATTTCCACCAGATTTAATTCCAATGAGTTCGCACTTATATGGCTCGTGTGCAAGTTCTTTGAGGGCATCAGCTTCTGTTGTAACCCGGCGCTTAAAACGTTGGCCATCTTTAACAATCTTGCGCATTGCCGTTTCGATCTTCTCGAGATCTTCTGGAGTAAATGGGCGCTCTGGCTCAAAGTCGTAATAGAACCCATCGCGTATCGGAGGCCCGATACCCAATCGAGTCTGCGCAAAAGTTTGCTGCACAGCTTGCGCTAAAACGTGAGCAGTTGAATGTCGCAGAACTGAAAGACCATCGGGAGAAGAGATGGCTACACCGTCTACTACATCACCATCCTTGAGTTCGCTCCAAAGATCACGTAGTTCGCCATTGACTCGGGCAACCACAATTGACCTATCTTCAGCGAAGATATGGGTCGGGCGCTGATCTGATTCAACGCGCCGGGCAACGCCGTCGACCGTGATATTGATAGATGCCATGGGGTAAGAGTACCTAAAGAGTTCTAGCTAGCTCGTGTAATTGGGAGCAGATCTGCTCGGTATCGTTATTGATTGATAGCGCTTTCTCATTGAGAGAATGAACCGGCCCTGCGATTTTCAATGAACTCATCGCAAAAGCGCCTTCGCAATCACCGAGATCTCGCTCATAAATATCTCGCACGACGACATCGCACCTTTCGATCGCTAGCGCCCTAATGACCCCAGGCAGAATTCCCGATGTAATCGGAGGCGTTATCCACTCCCCCTTGATCCTGAAGGCGAAATTGCTTACCGCACCTTCAGTCACTCGACCTAAGGAATCGATCACAATCACCTCGTCGAAACCCTCACTCTTGGCTTGTGAGAGAAGTTGGAGATTGTCAGAGTACGGAAAGGTTTTATGCTTTCGAGAAGATGCCTGGCTGTCGATGTGATGAGTACGCACCTTCATTGCGTTCTGCACATCTTTGTACAACTCATGGGTTGCAATGAAGTGGCTTGTTGAAAACGATAAACGCAACCGACCTATTGGATGAGGTTCAGCAGAGAGAAGCTGGTCGATCGCATCAAGAATATGATCTTCACCTGGAAGCGAAAGTGATAGTTCGCGAGCACTCAAGAGGACCCGTCGCATATGGCGAGAGAGTAACTGTGGGCGCAAACTTTCGGTCCGAATAGTTTCGAATACTCCCGACCCTACGGGCCAACCATCTGCGGAAATAAACTCACGTGACGATTCAACAAGCGCGTCATCGACCCAAATCTTCACAGCGATCCGCCTGCAATTGCAATCAAAGTCCGCGCCTTCAGTTGGGTCTCTTCCCACTCAAGAGCAGGTTCGCTCCCCCAGGTAATTCCGGCGCCTGTTCCATAACGTAACCATTGATCACCTGTGGTCCAGAAGGTTCTGATTGCAACTGCTAACTCTGCTTGATCTCCTTGAATCCACCCTAAAGCACCGCAATATGGGCCACGCGGTGTTGGTTCATGTTTTGTAATCATCGAGAGCGCGGCACTCTTGGGGGCTCCACTCACAGAACCAGGTGGAACCGTCGCTGCCAAAATTTCCTTCCACGAGATTCCATCTTTGATCTCTGCTTTTACATCAGAGACAAGGTGTGTAAGCCCGGGATGCTTCTCTCGTCGAAAGAGTTCGCTGACATTGACGCTTCCATCTACTGCTATTTGACTCAAATCATTACGCATCAAGTCAACAATCATGAGATTCTCGGCCTTATCTTTTTCGCCAAAATCGTCTTGATCCCAACGAATAGTTCCCTTAATCGGCGATGCAATAATCTCTCGCCCGTTACGAGAGAGGAATCGCTCTGGCGAAGCGCTTGCGATTTCATACCCAGGGATCTTGAGATAACTAGCAAAGGGAGCGGGGTTGGCATACTGCAATCGTGCGAACAAGCCCGCTAATTTATTCTTCTTATCTTCGATCAGATGGGAAAGTTCACGACAGGCGTTCACCTGGTAAACGCCACCTCGACCTATCTCTTGGCGAATTTCGTGAACGTATGCCATGTAGTCGAGCTCTTCCAGAGAACTGCGCCATGGCCTTTCCAATACATTCCACTCCGATGATGGAAAGGGTACTTCCTCTACATTCTTAAATTGCGCAAAGTGGTATTCGCCCTCAAAGGTAATCAGTACCGCCCAGAAATTGCCGTCATCGAGTTCGCTGGGATCGTTGGTGAATCTCTTCATCTTTGTGGCAAGGCGATTACCCATCCAGAATTGATAGCCACGGCCGAACATGGGGTAAGGCTACGCAGGAAAGCCATCACTTTGGCGCAACGGCCCTGCCTGCGCTAGATTTACCCCCGCAGTAACATGCGGACGTAGCGCAGCTGGTAGCGCGGAACCTTGCCAAGGTTCAGGTCGCGGGTTCGAACCCCGTCGTCCGCTCGGATAGTGCGCCGTTCATCGATATGCACGGCGCTTCTTCTATCTATAGATACAACATTTTCGTGGTGGAATGGCCGAGAGGCGAGGCAAGGGACTGCAAATCCCTCTACACGGGTTCAAATCCCGTTTCCACCTCCACGAAATGTAACTACCGAAGGGAAGGAAGCTATGACTGAAGATCAGTCAGTGCGTCCTTGGGGTCGTTACGAAATTCTTTCTTCATCGCCTGCTCATCAAGTAAAAAATATTTACGTTCTCCCCGGTAAGCGATTGTCTTATCAACGCCATAAGCAACGTGCCGAACATTGGTTTATTGTCAGTGGCCACGCGCGGATTACTCTCGATGGCAACGTCTTTGAAGTAGCTAGTGGCGCCTCTGTAGATATTGCAATCGGAGTAGCCCACCGTATTGAGAACACAGGTCAGAGTGAATTGATCTTCACTGAAGTACAGACAGGCAACTACTTTGGCGAAGACGACATTGAGCGCATTGAGGACGACTTCGGTCGCACTCTCGCTTAGATTTCACAGCCGATCTGTCGACAGATATACTTTCTCAGCATTATTGACGCAGTACACCGTAAGGACGATTGGCTCAGCGGTAGAGCACCACATTGACATTGTGGGGGTCACTGGTTCGATCCCAGTATCGTCCACAAATAGTTGAAATTAGAACATCAAATGTTGGTTTCTGAATCCACTCAAAATACTATCTATACCCGTCCATTGAAATCGTAGGAACTCGAAGTTAGGGTTACCGTTGTGTCACCAATTCCGAATGATCCCCTAGAGCGCAAATACCGCGGCGAAAGTCCAGTTCGGACTCTATTCGCTCTCTTTGCTCCAGAGAAAAGAAATATCGGAATTTCGTCAATTTTCTACATCATGAAGCAATCCCCAGCGTGGTTGTTTCCGTTGGTCACCGCAAACATGATCGACATTGTTGTTTACAGGAAACCACTATGGCAATTATTTGCAAATGCAATTTTTATCGGACTTCTTACTTTCCAAAACTGGCCGAATCATGTTCTTTTTGTTAAGTACTTGAGCCGAGCAAATCGCACGATCGAAGTCAAGTTGCGCTCCGCCCTCGCTGCTCGATTGCAACAACTTACAATCTCATACCATCTGCGTACGAGTGCCGGCATGCTGCAAACAAAAGTCTTACGCGATGTCGAAAATATTCAACAGATGATCGCACACCTTGGCGAGGGTGGTTGGGGCGCGATCAATATGTTGG
>JNSK01000021.1_pt1 | contig 41812 bp, 41 predicted proteins | sample 210681 | NCBI WGS metagenome assembly JNSK01 (sample SAMN02808684, study PRJNA238866) | freshwater metagenome | biome: fresh water; feature: freshwater reservoir; material: water; isolation source: water column of the freshwater reservoir Embalse de Amadorio in Spain | place: Spain: Valencia ...
GTGCTGGTGTCAAAGTTTGTGAAGGCGCTAGAGCCGAAGTTGGAATTGGTGTAATCAACTGAACACGAAAACCACTTCCCGACCCTGATGAAAATTTCGGAGCTCCAACCGCACTTTCTAAGTAATACCAAGGTTTAGGAAGTGGATCTAAGTCTTTGAGTTTCAGAAATTGGGCAAATAGACCCTTGCTTCCCATAACTTTTGAGCAGGAAATTCCAGATGAATTAATCTGATAGGTGCCCTTGGCAAATTGAACTCCCGCAATAACTTCATTTGTGGTTAATTTATAATTCCCGCAACTTGGGGTTTGGGGACCTGCAGCCATTGTTGAATACGAAGTGATCGGAATCAGGGCAGTAGCGATCGCAAGGACTAGCCCTGTGGCCGCACTTCTCTTGAGTTCCATGTCCATAGAGTAGTGGGCTAGCCAGATTCTGGGAGGTCCAAGTAGTCACTTTCGCCCATGACTATGTCTTCTCACACATGGTGCAGGTTCAGGGTCTACCGCGGCTAAACATTGAGGTTTAATCTTTGCCCGTGGATAAAGTAGCAATTGTCACGGGTGGTGCTAAGGGCATCGGCTTGGGTAGTGCTCAACGTTTACTGGAGGACGGTGCCTCAGTTGTAGTTTTCGACGTTGATGAGAAGGCAATCGCCAGCGCACAAGAACAATTTGCTAGTTATGAAGATCGCTTCTCTGGAGTAAAAGTTGATATCGCCCACGAGGTTGAAGTGAAAAAAGCCATTAATGAAGTTGGTAACAGGCATGGACATATTGACTATTTAGTAAATAGCGCAGGTATTCAAACCTACGGAACTGCCGAAGATACATCTGAAGAGCTCTGGGATAGAACATTCGGCGTGAATGTGAAAGCGATGTTCTTGACTTCCAAGTATGCAATCCCATTTATGCGCAAAGCTAAGGGTGGATCAATTGTAAATATTTCATCTGTGCAGGCTCTCTCAAATCAGACGAACGTATTGGCGTATGCATCTTCAAAGGGAGCAGTCAACGCTCTCACTCGTGCGATCGCTGTTGACTATGCACCAGAACAAATTCGCTGCAACGCAGTTCTCCCAGGATGCGTAGATACACCGATGATCCGAGCAACTGCTGAGTCTTTCGCAGGCGAAAGAAGTGTGGAAGATTTCTTGCACGAATGGGGTTTAACGCACCCAATTGGGCGAATGGCTACCATCCATGAAATCGGGCAACTGGTTGGGTTCTTGTGCTCTGACAAATCCTCATTCATCACTGGGGCTTCCTTCGTGATTGATGGCGGCATGACTTCTCGTTTGCCAAACAAGCTTTCCTAACAAAAAATTTCTATGACTTGAAAAACAGAGAAAACTGATAACCTGTAATTACGTTACACCAATAGCACCGTTCTTCTTTGACTATCAGGTGCCATGGTTTATATTGTCTTTATGAGCCCAAAGATCACTCCAAGTTATTGGATCTGCCCTCGCTGTGAAACTCGAGATGACTACTACTACGCACCTCGTGTTGTCGGACAAGTTGGCATTGCCCGTGGATTTGAAATCGGGGATTCGGAATTTATCGGCGGTGGAGCACAGTCAGTTGAGAAAGAAGTTGCACTTTGTAAGAAGTGTGGCGAACGAGTGAAATTCGTTGCAGAGATTGTTGAGTACTCTGCTGAAGAAACCCGTGAGCGCGGCAAACAGGGTGTGAAGAGTGGATTATTTATCTTCGTGACTTCAAGTATTGCGACTTTCTTTATCGCTCGCCATTATATTTACTCTTATGAAGAGTCCACTCCATGGTTCATAGCGACAATAATTTCAACCTCAGTATCCGTATTTTCGTTAGCTTTTGTCTTCTCGGCAGCGAAAGAGTCTCTAAAGTAACCTTTTCGTTATCTTAATTGCAACTTTTACATAACTCAAGGCAGTATTTTGCCCCTATGAAAAAGTTAGTTCCTCGCTCCGTAGCCCTCTTCACTCTCGCAATTCTTTTCGCGTCAGGACTTCCGGCAGTTTCATCAGCAGCCAATCCAGCATTAGTAAAACTGACTGTTCACTATCAGCGCGCTGATTCCGAGTACACCGGTTGGAATCTCTGGCTTTGGAAGAACGTCACAACAGGAACCGATGTTGATGTTAACAAAGCTGGTGTGACTTTTACGGAGAATGACGAATTCGGAAAAATTGCACGTGTTGAAGTAGACGGCATGGACAAATTCGAGAGCATCGGAATTATTGTTCGCAAAGGAGAATGGGCCGCTAAAGATGTAACTGCAGATCGTTTTATCACTAAGTTTAAAGAGGATGGGACTTCTGAGATCTGGCTTCGCCAAGGCGATCCTGTTATTTACTACGAGAAGCCTACGGGTGCGATTCAAGAGCCTTCAGGAAGTAAATTAGCGAAGTTATATGACTCTGCAGATTTTGCAGCTAAGTACACCTACACAGGCGATGATTTAGGAAATGTTTACTCTACGAGTGCAACCAAGTTCAGAGTGTGGGCACCGACAGCTACAAAGGTAGACCTAGTTACATATGCAAGCGCAGATGCTTCTGTAGCAAGCGGTGTTCTCACTTCGATGAGTTCTAGTGCTAATGGAACTTGGACTGCACAGATAGCAGGCGATAAGAATGGTCTCATCTACAACTACCGCGTAACTGTCGATGGCTCCACAAATGAGGCAGTAGATCCATATGTTCGTGCAACTACGGTTAACGGTGTCCGTGGCGTGGTTGTGGACCTAAGCAAGACGAATCCAACAAATTGGTCAAAGAGCAAGCCCGCCTTTTCGGGTAATCCCACAGATGCCATTATTTATGAGCTTCACGTGCGTGATTTATCAATGGATGCATCCAGTGGAATACCTGCTGCCAATAAAGGTAAGTATCTAGCTTTCACAAACCTAAACACCTCATTTTCTGGGCAGAAAACTGGCATCTCTGCCATCAAAGATTTAGGTGTAACTCACGTAGAGCTTCTACCGATCTTTGATTACGCCTCTGTCGATGAGAACTCCCCTACTTTCAACTGGGGATATGACCCGATGAATTACAACGTTCCTGAGGGTTCATACAGTTCAGATCCAAAGAACCCAACTGCGCGAATCACTGAACTCAAAGCAGCGATCCAGGCGATGCATGACCAGAAGCTGCGCGTGAATATGGATGTTGTCTATAACCACGTTTATACCGCAAGTAATTTCAGCCAAGAATTGATCGTTCCGGGGTACTGGTTTAGAACAGATGAATCTGGAAATCTGACTAACGGAAGCGGCTGTGGCAATGATGTTGCATCAGAGCGACCAATGGTTCGTAAATTCATTGTTGATTCAGTCAAGTACTGGGCGAGCGAATATAACCTCGATGGATTCCGTTTTGACCTGATGGGTCTGATGGATATTGAGACGATAAATCAAGTAACTGCAGCCCTCAAGAAGATTAATCCCACCATCATTGTAATCGGTGAAGGATGGGATATGGGAACTCTTCCGGCTGAACTGAGAGCTAACCAGAAGAACATCTCAAAGCTCAACAACGTTGCACACTTTAATGATCAAATCCGTGACGGCCTCAAAGGTTCAGTCTTTACTCCAGCAGATCCAGGATGGGCAACAGGAAAGCTCACCGCACGTTCTGATGTCACCGCTGGAATCGTCGGAAACACCGAGCACAGCGCTGAAATGGCAGCCAAGTGGATAACCAAATCCCCTGCCCAATCTGTGAATTACGTAGAGTCCCACGACAACTTAGCCTTGGCAGACAAGATCACCGCCAGCGTTAAGGGAGTTTCACCCGCTGGAATCGCACAGTTGAGTCACTTTGCAACATCTGTCGCATTCTTGGCTCAAGGAGTTCCTTTCATGCAGGCTGGACAAGAATTCTTGCGATCCAAAAATGGTGATGAGAATAGCTATAAGTCCAGCGATGAAGTCAATTCTCTGAAGTGGTCGACTAAGGCGCGCAATGCCACGACTACGAAGTACTTCCAAGGTTTAATTGCTCTTCGTAAAGCTCATCCTGCCTTTCGTATGTCAACTGCTGCGGCAGTTAAGGCGAATCTGAAGTTCATCCCAACAACAGATGATGTGATTGCTTATACCCTAAATGGCAAAGCTGTGAAGGATTCTGCAAAACTCATTGTTGTTATTCATAATCCAAATCCTGGAGCCACATCAGTAACTCTTCCAAATAAAGGTAAATGGAAAGTACTAGTGAAGGGATCAGTGGCTGGCACAAAGGCTATCGAGACTCTCTCCACAAATAAGGTGAGCGTGGCCGGTCAAACAACAATGGTGCTCACCCAGTAAGTTGCCGATGAGGATGAGATACTTCATCCATGTTTGAAGCTCTCTTCCTCGGATTACTGCAGGGTCTCACTGAGTTTCTACCGATCTCGTCGAGCGCGCACCTGCGTCTTGCTGGGGAGTTTTTGCCTAGCGCTAGCGATCCTGGCGCAACCTTTACTGCGATTACGCAGATTGGCACCGAGCTGGCAGTGCTGATCTACTTCAGAAAAGATATCGCGCGTATTGCTGCGGCTTGGATATCCAAAGTAGTGACTCGTAAAGAGATTCCTGGAAGTTCTGCGCAAGATGTTCGACTCGGATGGATGATCATTTTGGGATCCCTACCTATTGTGGTGCTCGGGTATCTCTTCCAGGAAAACATCCGAAATACATTTAGATCTCTCTGGCTAATTGCAATCGTCATGATTGTCTTTGGCATTATTCTTGGTATTGCAGATAAATTAGGAAAGAGTGATCGGAACCTTTCATCCCTTACGCCAAAACATGGTTTCGCATATGGCTTTGCGCAATCACTTGCCCTTGTCCCTGGAGTTTCACGTTCTGGTGCCACAATCGCGATGGGACGAGTGCTTGGATACACTCGCGAGAGCGCGCTACGTTATTCATTCTTATTGGCTGTACCAGCTGTCTTCGGTAGCGGTCTCTATGAACTTAGGACCGCAATTGGTGAGAGTGACTCATCTGCCCCTTACTCACTCATGGAAACTTTTGGAGCAACCATCGTTGCATTCTTTGTGGGCTACGCGGTTATTGCCTGGTTGATGAAATTCATTTCAACACGAAGTTTTATGCCCTTTATCATCTATCGCATCACTCTCGGTTCTGGCATCTTGATTTTGCTTGCAACCGGCGTGATCAACGCTTAGGGGTCTTCAGATGTTAGGTGGAATTGATAACTCTCTCTTTTTGACCTCATTCGGTGGATTTGTGGGCGTTGCAATTCTAATTTTCTTTCTCAAGTGGGCATTTTCATCGAATAAGAAGATGATCGTGATACCAATTAAGGCCGGCAAGAAAGATGAATATGGCTTACTGAAGCCACTACCAACACCGGAAAATTACATAGAAGCGCAGATGTCACTATTGAAATTACAGGATTCAAACATTAGAGCTACTTTGACTAAAACACTTCAAGGACCATCACTGATGGTCTTTGAGAAGGATTACGAAATTGCGCTAGCGGTCCTGAACAGCTAAATCGTTTAATGCTTTTTCTGAAATCCGATAGACAGTCCATTCATCCATCGCCTTGGCTCCCAAGGATGTGTAGAAATCAATTGCAGGTGTGTTCCAATCAAGAACCCACCATTGGAATCGGCCATATCCACGCTCTTTACAAATATTCGCTAAGTGCTTCAACAGATCCTTTCCATAGCCAAGGCTGCGAAACTGCGGACGAATGAATAGATCTTCCAAATGAATACCGTGCAGACCTTGCCATGTGGAGTAATTCAGGAACCAGATTGCAAAGCCAGCAATTTGACCATCGTGTTCGACGATCTCGCAAAAGACTTGAGGGTTACTGCCAAAGAAAGATTTTTTAATCTGTTCAGCTTTCGCTGTCGCCTCATCTGGAGCTTTTTCATAAACCGCTAGTTCGTAAATGAGAGCAAGAATTTCATCCGTATCTTCTATGCAAGCAGGTCTAATCACGTTTGTTCCTGCCTAAACTTTGGAAGATTGAGATTGAATTGAATCGAAAGCATACGTACGAGAACGACAACAACTCCCCCAATAATCGTTGCTACTGATGCTTCAACGTTGAGGGCGACAAGCACGACGAATGCAATAGCTCCACAAAGTGATGAAGTCGCAATAGTCTCTCGATGTAACAGCACTGGCTCGAGTTGGCATAGAACGTCACGCAGTAAACCACCGGTGACTGCAGTGATAACTCCCAAAATGATCGTTGCATACCAAGGGCTATTGAAATTGTGGGCAAGCTGGACCCCAGATGCTGTCGCTATTGCCAAGCCGAGAGTATCCATAATTAATAGTGTCTTACCTATCTTTGTTACTCGTCGAACGCTAAGCGTGATTGCAACCGCAGCGACAATGCTCCCAATCACCCATGGATCAGTAATCAAGATTGGCTTAAGGCCAAGGAAGATATTGCGCAGAGTTCCACCTGAAACTGATGCGACGATTGCGACGAGTGCAATGCCACCATAATCCAACCCACGATCTGCTGCTACACGTGCTCCAACGAGTGCGAAGACGAATACAGAGAGCAGGTCAAGAATATGAAGCAGCGTCACGCTTTATTACCTCGAATTAAGAAACGGCGATGATGTCGACAGCAAAGATGAGTGTGTCCTTCTCAAGTGGGTGACCGGCCATTGGGCCGTAACCGAGAGCAGGTGGGATCACCAAAAGGCGACGTCCACCAACTTTTGCACCGGGAAGACCTTGCTGCCATCCCTGGATTACACCGGATAGTGGGAATGTTGAAGGCGCTCCGCTTGACCAAGAAGATTCAAGAATGCTTCCATCGGACCACTTCATCAGTGTGTAGTGAACTGTCAGTGTTGATGTTGCCACAACTTCTGTACCGCTACCAACAATTACATCCTCGGCTACTAGCTCGGTAGGAGCATCACCTGAAGGTGGGGTGATTGTTGGCGCTTCACCACCATTTGCAGTTACCTGAACGAGAGTCTTTGATGACACGTTATCTCCTATCTCCGAGCAGCCAGTGAGGCCAACGAGTGCGATTGAAAGTATGAGCGCAACTTTTTTCATGGACAGATCCTAACCGTAGTGATGTTTTAATTTTGAATTACTGGTTGTCGATTTCACGAATCAGCGTAAATTCACCCTGACCTAATTGCCCCTGAGAGCGATATAACTCTAATTTTTCACGAGTATCTGCAATATCCAGATTTCTCATTGTCAGCTGACCGATGCGATCTGTTGGACCGAATGCGACATCTTCAGTGCGCTCCATCGAAAGTTTATCTGGGTGATAACTCAGGTGTGGGCCAGAGGTATTGATGACTGAGTAGTCATCACCGCGACGAAGTCGAAGTGTGACCTCTCCAGTGATCGCTGAAGCAACCCAACGTTGTAGCGATTCTCGGAGCATCAATGATTGGGGGTCAAGCCAACGTCCTTCATAAAGCAGGCGGCCCAATCGGCGACCTTCTGCGTGGTAATTGGCAATAGTGTCTTCATTGTGAATTGCAGAAAGTAAACGCTCGTAACCAATAAAGAGAAGCGCCATTCCTGGTGCTTCATAGATACCACGGCTCTTAGCTTCAATAATTCTATTTTCAATCTGATCTGCCATACCCAGACCGTGGCGCCCACCAATAGCATTGGCCTCGTTCATCAACTCAACAACATCATCAAAATGTTTTCCGTTGAGCGCAACAGGGCGTCCTTGTACATATTCGATCTTTACATCTTCACTTGGGATAGTTACTGCAGCATCCCAGAAGCGAACTCCCATAATTGGCTCGACTATTTCGATTGACGCATCAAGGCTCTCGAGATTCTTTGCCTCATGCGTTGCGCCAAGAATGTTGGCATCAGTTGAGTAAGCCTTTTCAGAGCTGTCACGGTATGGAAGATTATGCGAAACGAGCCACTCGGACATTTCTTTTCGTCCACCGAGTTCGCGGACAAAGTCAGCATCTAACCATGGCTTATAAATTCGAAGATTTGGGTTAGCAAGAAGTCCGTAGCGATAGAAACGCTCAATGTCATTTCCCTTATATGTAGAACCGTCGCCCCAAATATCTACCTTGTCAGAGAGCATTGCACGAACGAGAAGGGTTCCAGTGACTGCACGCCCTAGTGGCGTTGTGTTGAAGTATTGCTTTCCGCCTGAGCGAATATGGAATGCGCCACACGCTATCGCTGCGAGCCCTTCTTCAACCAAAGACTGCTTGCAATCAACAAGTCGTGAAATTTCTGCGCCATATTCTTTAGCGCGCACTGGTACTGAATCAATATCCGGCTCGTCATATTGACCAAGATCGGCTGTGTAGGTGCAAGGAATCGCACCCTTCTCTCGCATCCATGCAACTGCGACGGAGGTATCAAGACCACCAGAGAATGCGATTCCGACCTTTTCGCCAACAGGAAGGCTTGCAAGTACCTTAGACATAGTACGTAGTCTAATGGTTAAGCAGTCGTGCTAGCGCAGGCTTTACCTTCCAGGCAGCGATCATCTCCTCATATCTGGTTACTTCAATCGGATCGAAGGTTGCACCAGTCTTGACGGCTCTAATCATGAGATTCCGAGGAGTGTGCTCACCCCCGATAAATTCGATCGCTTCAACTCGATAGCCACGGAGTTTGAGAATCTGCATCCGCAAAGAATCGGTCAAAAGATCGCCCAGTCTTTCACGCATGATTCCGTAGCGAGTGATGAGTGACCATGGCTCAGGAGAATCAGATAACTGGGATTGAATGTCATGATGACAGCAAGGTGCAATCATCATTAACTTAGCGTCCGCTTTGACACCCCACGCAATCGCATCATCAGTTGCGGTATCGCAAGCATGAAGTGCGATCGCAACATCTGCTTGCATCAGAGTTGTATCAGTAATCTCCTCAGCCCGAAACTCGATGCTGCTTGTGATCCCCAACTTCTTGGCAATTTCATTATTTCGATCACGTGATGCGGTGCGTACATCAATACCAATAACTTTCACTTCCAAACCAATACTGCGCAAATATTGATGTGCCGCAAATGTTAAATAAGCGTGACCGCATCCGAGATCGACAATTGTCAGCGGTGCCACATTCGTTGGCTTCCTAATCTGCCCCGCCTCGATCGCACTAGTCAGTGTTGGTGTGAGATGACGCAAGAATTCCTCAACCTGGCGATACTTATCACTCTTAGATGGCTTTATCTGGCCAGATGCATCGCTGATCCCAACTTCACGCAAAAAGGGATCTGCGGGATCCAAAAGCCGTTCTTTCTTCTTATCGTGCGCAAGATCAACAGCCCCTTTACCTGGAGTGATTGAAATTAATGGTTCATCTTTCTTCGTGATGCGAAGTGAGAAGCTCTCTTCAATACATTCGATCAAAATGTTTGCATATCCCGAGCGAATGAATTCACTAATGGGCATTTCTGTCGGCGCATAGTTTTTTGTAGTTACTGCTCGTCCATCACTTGTACTCACTTGAAAACGAAGCTTCTCTTTGATTGAGACGGGGCGTATATCAATTCGCTCACTGGCTGTCTGCATGTTTCGGCGGCGTCCTGAGAGCACAATTCGGGTGATTGACTCAGGATTCGCAAAATATAGAAGCGCCTGAGAGAAAGCCTCTTCGAGTGAAATGCGCGCCACTGGTGACATATGGCTAAATTACCGCAGATCCAGCAAGTGTTAGGCTCTAGGCATGACACCAGTTGCAACAATTTCCACGACCAACTGGATAATCACCATTGTTGCCCTACTAGTAATCATCGGACTGGATTTTGCTTGGGCCGTTGCGCGTCGTGAAAAAGATACCTCGATTCGTGAAGCGACCGCCTGGAGTGTTTTCTATGTATCTCTTGCTGTGGGCTTCGGTCTCTTTCTTAGCCAATGGCTCACATCGAGAGAACAGCAGGAATTCTTTGCTGGATGGCTCACTGAATATTCGCTCTCATTCGACAATCTCTTTGTATTCGTACTCATTCTCACTCGCCTGAAGATAGATAAGCAGAAGCAGCAACTAGCCCTCCTTATTGGAATCCTCATCGCTCTGGTTCTTCGCATTATCGCAATTACCCTTGGCAAGGCAGCGATTGAAAGATTTGAGTGGGTCTTCTTTATCTTCGGTGCTTTTCTTGTCTACACCGCTATCTCGCTATTTATGGAGAGTTCACATAAGGAAGAGGAAGAAGTAACAGACAGCAAGCTCGTACAATATTTACAAAGTAAAGGCCTAAAGCCATTTACGATCGCTCTACTTGCACTGGGAATGACTGATCTGCTATTTGCCCTAGATTCGATCCCTGCAATATTTGGTTTGACAGAAAATGTTTATCTCGTGATTACAGCAAACATCTTTGCTCTCATGGGACTGCGCCAGCTCTACTTCCTCATTGGTGGACTTATGAGTCGCCTCGTTTACATCGGAAAAGGACTCTCAGCTGTTCTGGCTTTTATTGGATTTAAGTTACTTTTTCATGCATTTCATGCAGTTGATATTCATGAAATCGGTGGATTTCATATTCCAGAAGTTACCATCACTCAAAGTTTAATTGTTATTGTTTCGTGTATTGCGCTTGCCACTGTCGCTAGTTTGATAAGCACTCGCGATAAAAATCCTACAGAGTAATTTCGACGGCTAAGCCACCTAAGGTGCTTTTGCGCAACGCGAGCGTTCCATCGTGTTCGTGCACAATTGCGGCGATAATTGATAGCCCAAGACCTGATCCACCAGTATCGCGTGAACGTGCAGAATCAAATCGGTTGAGCAACTCTATGCCGTCTCGATAGGAAGAGTCAGGTAAGCCTGGTCCCCCATCTTCTAAAATAAGTAGCGTCTCCTTTCCGCTTTGTGTCAGCTGTATTCTCACTGGTGCGTCTTCGGGAGTGTGTCGAGAAATATTATTGAGAATGTTCTGAATCAAACGACGCATGTGGTCAATAGATCCTAAACAAGTAATTCCGCCCTCGATTTCCATGACAACCGCACGCTTAGGATTAAGTGTCTGGAAGTCACGGGAAAATGATGTGAGAAGCTCTGAGAAGTCGATATCCTCGTGAATCGGCACAGATGTCTCGCCTAGCTCAGCCAGCAGCAAAAGATCGTGGATGAGATTTTCCATGCGGATGATCTCTAAATTAACTCGGGTAAATGCCTTCTCTCTATCACCTTCTTCTGAAATTTGTCCTTTAGATAACATCTCTGAATAACCTTTAATTACGGTCAGTGGCGTACGGAGTTCATGGGAAGCATCGGCTAAGAAGCTCTGCATACGGGAGAGAGACTCTGCCTGCAATTTTCGGTTATTTCTTCGAATTACCAGGTACGAGAGAGCAATGGCAACAACATCGGCTAGTAAGGTGAAAAGAACTAGCCGTTTCTGATTCTCTATAAAAGTCTCATCTGTGGCTCTGAGTGAATCAGCAATAAGTAAACGATCACCACCTGAAATATTAAGAGAGACGAGGCGATAGCCCTCCTCTACATCAACGGTCACAGCTTCTTGAAGTGACTTACTGATTACAGACTCAATTGGTGGGTTTCTTAAATTAAGTTGTGATTCGTTGATTATGGTGAGCTCACCTGATGATGAAATCAACGCGATAGTGACGTTGAAATCTTGGTTAGCCGCGCTATCGAGTGCAGCACTCACCGGAGCACCTGAGTTTTGACGTACAGAGTCTGCAATGATGTTAAGTTGAGAATCAATCACCGCAATCTGTGAGTTCCTCACCGAAATTGTGGCAAATCCTCCAATGAGAAGCGAAAGCGCAGTCGTGATAATTGCGCTTGCAAGTAAATATCGGAGACCTTTTTGCTTCACTATTTCTTTGGCTCCTGAATTACAAAGCCAACGCCTCGAATGGTCTTAATTCCCTCAAAACCATCTCTGTGAAGTTTCTTGCGTAGATATGAGATATAGGTATCAACAACTGTGCTCTCAGACTCGAAGTTGATCCCCCACACATCATCCAAAAGGACAGTCTTTGAGAGCACTCGATTCTTATTCTCGATCAGGACTTGCAACAACCGGTATTCGGTTGGAGAGAGATCAATTAAATCATCGCCGAACGTGACCGAATGTGTTGAGTCATCGATAGAAATTGGCCCGCACTTAAGTATTGGATTTGGCGCCCTAGATGCTTGCGAGCGTCGCAGAATTGCCTTAAGCCTGAGCACAAGTTCCTCAAGACCAAAAGGTTTAACTACATAATCATCGGCCCCAAGAGTTAATCCTCTGGTGACGTCCACTCGATCTGCGCGAGCACTCAACATGAGAACTGGAACTTCGTTTCCGTTCTTTCGTAATCGCTCAACAAGTTCGAAGCCATCCATTAACGGCATATTGATATCAATGATCATTATGTCTGGGGTATAGCTCCGTAGAGCGGTAAGTGCGCTCATCCCATCATTTGCCGCTAGTGTTTCAAAACCTGCCAACTTCAAGGCATCTTTAAGCAACTCGCGGACACCTGCTTCATCATCGACAACCAGAATCTTGATTGGCGCTGTATCGGCTGAACTCATACCCATAGCCTTACAGGTCTTGACTTACATTTCCACCTTCACCCTAGCTACCTCTGCGCGTCGGAGGGATATTCACAGAGACTTCACAAAATCAACTGGCATCCTTAACTCAATCGGATTGGAGGAGATATGCGCAAAGTGGGCCTTCTTGTAGCTTTACTTTTCCTTTCCCTCATCACGGTTCCAGCATCTGCTGATGTAAAGCCAACTCCTACTCCCACTTCAACTCTTTCTCCAATGGTTCAGTATCTATTGGATCTAGAAAAATTCAAGATTGAATTGCGTGAGTACCAGGAAGCTCGTGCACTTCGTGAACAAGAGTTACGTTCGATACTTTTTGATTTTAACAAAGCGCTCAAGAAGGCCTATGAAGATGCGCGCATTGCTGGCAAGAGCGCTGGAAGTAAGGCGGCACTGTCTTCGGCCAGAGCAGCAGCCGCGAAAGCTCGAGATGAAGCGGTGGAGCTGCTTGGACCAGAACCAGTTGCACCTACTCCACCAATGAAACCGATGAAGGGCCCGAAGTCATCAATCCAGATTCAAAAACCTGGAAAGAAGAAGTAGTCTTCATATCAGCACGCTGAGGAAAAGTAATTGTTACCAAATAGAAGTTGGTAGCAGATACATCACAGCTGTTCCCGCTGCGGCATAGATAAGTGCCTGCACTAAGATTGAAATTGCAGTCAAACGATCTGCACGTTTTGCAGATTTATCGGAGACACGCGAGAGTTGACCGAGTTTTCCAAAATTGAAGGTACCCATAAAGCCATAAGCTAGGCAGAATTTTTTGCGTGATTGCACCCAGCCGATACTTGCAACCATGAGCGGAAAGAAGAGTCCTAAACGTGCACTACGAGGTGCATCGATTCCAAAGAGAGAGATAGAGGAGGTAATGAAAAGTAGAAATCCGACAGCCGCGACAAATTGGCGGCGCTTTACTTCACCGGTTCCGATGTTGCAGGTCCCTGGAATGTATTCAGTGCTCATTTAGGCTTCTTTGAGTTCGGATTCATCCGACTCTTCTTCATCAAGCCAAGCTTCTGCTGGTTGATCATCTTGACGCTCTACCCATGAAAGAAATGATGCAACGGCCTTAAAGGCCAAGGCGATTACAGCCAGCCCGGCAAGGATTCGTCGGATCAATTTCATACCTTAAATTTACCCCTCTTTGCGCAAAAATGTCTGCCAACAACTTAAATGGTAGAGAGCGCCTTCTGTATATCTTTCCAAAGGTCTTCAACATCTTCGCAGCCAACGGAGAGTCGGATGAGAGTCTCCGAAACAGAGGGGCTCTCTATCGGCCAGCGTCGACGACGTTCCCAGAGGGATTCAACCCCGCCAAGGCTAGTTGCGTTGGTAATGATCGCAGAGCTATCACACACACGGTCTGCATCTGCCCCACTACCTTTAACTTCAAAGGAGAGAACTGCGCCGTAGGTGGCCATGAACTTCTTTGCACGCTCATGCTGTGAATCGGTAACAAGGCCTGGGTATCGCACTCGTGAAACTTTTGGGTGGCTGCTTAGCCGTTCTGCCAACACCTGGGCGCTTTTACATGATTGAGCAAATCTAAGCGCAAAGGTGCGGATACCTCGAAGGGCTAACCACGCCTCAAATGGACCGGCAATTGATCCGTTGAGTTTCCGAGCACTCTCAAGTGAGGCAAAGAGTTCAGCACTATTTGTCGAAAGTGAGCCCATGAGAACATCACTATGGCCAGATAAGAACTTAGTCACAGAATTCATCACTACATCAGCGCCCATCTCAAGGGGACGCTGAGTTAGAGCTGTGGCAAAAGTGTTATCAACCATGACAAGAATGTTTGCAGCTTTAGCAGCTGAAATTAATTGAGGAAGCTCTGCAACATCAAGACATGGATTTGTTGGAGACTCGAGCCACAACAAATCTGTACCAGGGAGTGCCGCAAGGACTGCTTCGGTATTTGCCACATCAACGAATACAACTTTGAGGCGACCACTTTCGCCATACTGCCTAAGGAGAGTCATGACTCCGCTATAGCCTTCATGTGAAGCGACAACGCGAGCACCCCAAGGAAGAATTGAATATGCAGTAGAGATGGCAGCCATTCCAGAAGAGAAAATTAGTGAGCGGCCACCTTCAAGGGCGCTAATTGCAGATTCGGTGGCGCTCCATGTTTGATTGCCATAGCGACCGTAACCAATTGGACCACCAGCGGTGAAGGTACTGTTGAGTGAGATGGGAGCATTAAGTGGGCTATCTCCGCCGCGAGGTGGACGACCCGAAGTAATTGCTCTCGTTGAGATATTTTGATTCGATGCATCGTGGCTCATGGTGCAAGCCTAATGCAGGCTATCCGCGAGAGAGAACTGACGCTGCAGCGTTATGTCCTGCAATACCGCTGACGCCTCCCCCGCGCCGAGCACCTGCTCCGGCGATAAAGATGTGGGGGTCATCGGTTTCACAGCCCCATTGCGGGATCTCCGTCGCTTGATCATCTTCAATAAATGGAAAATCAAGATCACGATGAAAAATGTTTCCGCGAGGCAATCCAATCGCCTTTTCAAGGTCAAGTGGTGATTTTGCTTCGAGTGCAAATGAGCCGTCAGAATTTCTAGCCAGAACGGTCTCGATTGGATCTTCGAGATACTCATTGAGGCTAGCAAGTGCACTAGCTACCGCAGCATGTCGAGATTGTTCTGGATTGGAATCGAAGAGAGATGCATCAGTATGTAAACCAAAGAGTGTGAGTGTGTGATAACCCTGGCGAGCTAACTCTGGAGAGAGAATACTTGGATCGGTGAGTGTGTGGCAGTACATTTCCAATGGAAGGCGATCGGGCATTTTTCCACTCGCTGCTTTGTGATAAGTCTGATTAAGGTGTGAGTAACTCTCATTGATATGGAATGTGCCAGCAAAGGCAATGCGTGGATCGACTCCAGATTTCAATCGCGGCAAGCGAGTAAGGAGCATATTCATTTTAATCTGCGAACCCTGCAAAGATTTAGGTGGCGTTTTCCCTCGTAGCTTTGCCAATGTTTGTGGTGCTGCTGCAAAGAGAAGATCGGCGCTAGTAAAGCTGCGTCCATCATCGGTGGAAACCGTTACTTGATCACCGCTGCTATCGATCCTAGCTACCCGTGAATTAAGTTGGATCTCAACTCCATGTCCACGAGCAATGCGCTCGAGTTCTGTGACGAGTGCGCCCATTCCCCCACGAGGAACTTTCCACTGACCTACACCGTTACCAATCAGATGATAGAGAAAGCAGATATTTGCCTGGAAACTCATGGAATCAATAAAAGTGCCGATGAGTGCGTCGGTGAGGACGACACCTCGGACAAGATCATTAGCAAATCGTTTTTCAATTACTTCGCCGATAGGACACTCAATCATGTAATTCCAGACGGAATCCATTCCTACAGCGGAGCGCATCTGCGAACGCGTCATAAGTGGCTGCAGCATGGAAGGTGCAGATCTGGCAGCAAACTCAGCTATTTCAGAGTAGAAGCTTTGCCAGGCAGCACCTTCTGCATCAGAGCCTGTGAGTCTGGCAAATGAATCAGCAGTTTCCTTATTCCAGTTTGTGGAAACGATAAGGCCATCATGTTCGCCATCTCTTTCATAGGGAGTGTACGAAGAAAATTCGCGGCTTAGAGTTTCAAAGTTGATCCCAAGGTCTTTCACTATCTGATCTGGCAAAAGTGCGACAAGATATGAATAACGAGAAAGGCGAGCATCGTATTCGGGAAATGCTCGCACACTTGCGGTGGCTCCACCGAGTTCGGCGGCGGCCTCAAGCAGAAGTACTTTCTTTCCAGCTTTAGCTAGGTAAGAAGAAGCAACGAGCCCATTATGTCCACCACCTACAACGATTGCGTCATAGACACTAACCACGAATTCCCCTTGCCATCTGAGTTATTGCTTGTGTAATTATCTCAGGACTTGTTGCAAAATTCATGCGGGCAAACTGCCCCCACTGTGCGCCATAAATATGGCCAGCGTTGAGCGCAACATTTGTCTTTTCAAGAACAACTGTGGTTGGCATATCTCCCATATTTAATGCTGAAAGATCAAACCACGCTAAATATGAGTGTTGTGGAGGATTGTAGATAACTTCTGGCAAATGCTCGGCGAGCAGTGTTGAAATTAGGTGGCGATTATGGTCGAGCTGTGTGATGACAGCGTCCAGCCAAGGTACGCACTTATCGAATGCAACAGCGGTTGCAAAAGCCCCGAAGAGTGATGCGCGAAAGTGGAGTGCTGGCGGAAGTGCGTTAAGTCTTTCGTGCATCGCATCGCTGGCAGAAACAATAATTGCGCATTTAAGTCCCGCGATATTCCAGCCCTTACTTGCCGCCGTGACCACAACGCAATGACTTTCAGCGTCTTTGCCTAAGCTAAGCATTGGAACAAATGGGTGCTCGGAGTATTCAAGAGGTGAATGGATCTCATCGCTAATGATGGTGACATCATATTTGACAGCCAGAGCGAGAAATTTACTGAGCTCTTCTCGCGAAAAGACGCGGCCTATCGGGTTATGTGGCGAACAGAGAAGGTGAATTTTGATACCGCTGCTATATGCCTCTTCGATCCCCTGCCAATCTATGCTCCATGCCACCGAAACATCATCAGATTGTTGATGGATAAATGGGACATCGATACACTTCACTTTGGTCTCATTCATCCAGGTGTAGAAATTCTGATAAACGGGTGAACTGATCAAGACTCCATCACCTGCAGATGTGAAAACACGAAGAATTTCAACTACACCGACTCCGACATCTGTTGCTACGCGCACGCGCGATGGATCAACTGTCCAGTTCCATCGTGCTTCAGCGAATGTTGCAAAAGAACTGCCAAGTTCAGGAATTGGGCCGAGGTAGCCCATATCTGAGTGTTCGACCATCGAGTGTAGAAATTCCCGAATTGGGGCCGCAACAGGGAAATCCATCTCGGCGACTGGAAGTGGAATTACATTAGGCGCGAAAGCGCGCCATTTCTCACTACGGTGAGTGGCCAGTTCAGCAAGAGACGGTGCGGTGACGTCAATGTCGCTCATATGGCGAGTATTCCACTAAGAGTGCTCGGGGGCTAGACGTTTTGTCGAGTTTCGAACCACAAGTGTTGTGGGAACAATTAGAGGAACTGGTTCTTTCAGCGGTTTGCGAAGGCGCTCCATAATTGACCATGCAGCCATCTCACCCATCAGTTGCACTGGTTGTTCAATTGTCGTCAATTCAGAAAACTCTGACATCTCATGACCATCGAAACCAATTATCGAAATATCATCGGGACACTTAAGACCATGGCGACGAATTGCCTTCATTACACCAAAAGCCATCTCGTCTGACTCGCAAAATATTGCGGTTGGTCGGTTGGGGCGAGCAAGGAGATCATCCATTGCGCGCGCTGCAGTGTGCATAGTAAATCCGCCGTGAACTTCACGAGCTGGATCCCACTCCAGGCCGTTTTCGACTAACGCTTGAAGAAAACCCTTACGACGATCTTGAGGAACGCTGAAATTAAATGGATCATCTGGGTGGCCAGACATTAAAGCAATGTTGCGATGTCCTTGATTGACCAAATGTTGAGTTGCTGTACGTGCAGCTGCAACGTCATCTATTGCAACGCTGGCACAGTCTTTATGATGCATGCCCACCAAAGCGACGGGAATTCCAAGGCTAAGCATAGATTCAAACTCTTCTTCCGTTGGTGGAAGGCTGATAACAATGAGTGCATCCACTCGCCCCTTAAGGAGCTGATGTTGGAAAAGGCGCTCTCGCCCTTTCATCTGACTAAAGTTATAGAGAAGAAGATCAAGTCCAGCTTCACGAAGTGCTTGTTCGGCGCCGCTAATCACTTGTGCGAAATACCAACGTGAAATATACGGAGCAACAACTCCTACGCTATTTGTTCGGTGAGGTATTGCCTTGTTTGAATCTGATTCGATGGGATAACCAAGTGATTGGGCAGCATCAATAATCTTCTTACGCGTCTCAGGATTGACATGGTGGAGGCCGCGCAATGCGCGCGATACCGTTGCGATCGAGACTCCAGAGAGAGCCGCAATCTCTTTAATTCCTGCCACTCTAGCTCCTATTTGATTGCAACTGTAAAAACCTGCAACAACTGTAAAAGTATCGCCAGATCCTGCAAATATCAAGAGGCCTTATGCAGGAAAGGCAACGCCTGTGCTTGAGTGACAGTCGTATCCGTTTGGATTCTTAGCTAGATACTTCTGGTGATACTCCTCGGCAAAGAAATACTCCATACCTGCAGCGCTCTTGATCTCTGTGACAATCTGATCAAGCCCGGCAGATGTGAGCGCACTTTGATAACGATCACGAGAGGCCAGGGCGGTTGCCAGCTGCTGATCATCAGTTGTGTAGATCGCACTTCGATATTGGGTACCGATATCCCCGCCTTGAGCATTGAGGGATGTGGGATCGTGCATCACCCAAAATTCTTCAAGTAAGCGGTTATAAGAAATTACTAATGGATCAAAGGTGATTGCGACCATTTCAGCGTGGCCAGTTGATCCTGTGCAGACCTGCTCATAACTCGGCGAAGATGTGCTTCCACCCATATACCCAACTGAAGTCTCGATAACGCCATCGAGTAACCAGAATCTACGCTCAGCGCCCCAGAAACAGCCGGTAGCAAAATAAGCGATTTCATGTGAAGTGCTCATGAGTGAAGTCTTCCATGATTAGTGTGAACTTTCATCACGTAAACTAGGGATACCTGCGCCCCCGTAGCTCAGGGGATAGAGCACCGCCCTCCGGAGGCGGGTGCACAGGTTCGATTCCTGTCGGGGGCACGCACTCATTTAACAATCAAGCGCGACATAGATCACTCTGAAATATGAAATCTTTCTCTCTACCTTCTTGTTTAAGAGAGTAATACGCGAGAGAATATGAGTTCCGCCAGATGAAATCTCATCGTATGGCAGCGCGCATTTGTAAAGGAGAGATCATGGATTGGCGACATCAATCAGCATGCCGCGATGAAGACCCTGAACTCTTCTTTCCCGTTGGAAACACCGGCCCTGCGATCACTCAGATTGAAGAGGCGAAGAAAGTCTGTAACCGTTGCATCGTGCGCGAGGCCTGTCTCTCATGGGCCCTTGAAAGCGGACAAGATGCCGGCGTATGGGGCGGACTTTCAGAGGACGAACGACGTGCGCTAAAGCGTCGTGCGGCTCGAAATCGTGCTCGTACTATCGATCCACATAATTAATTTTTTCAAATTAATTTGCCCTAGATCGGGAAGGTAAGTCGAGCTGTCGTTCCACGTTCTGTTGATTCTAAAACTAACTGACCTTTAAGTTCATTTTCTGTCAGGGTTCGCACGATTTGTAGACCTAAATTAGACGATGTTGTGAGATCAAATCCCTCAGGCAGACCCACTCCATTATCAATGATTGAAATATGGGCAACGCCTGCACTTCGTTCGAGAAGAATTTCTAGAGAACTTCCTCCATTTTCTAGACCGTGCTCTAAAGCGTTGTGAATGAGTTCGGTGACAACTAGTGACAAGGGAGTTGCAATTGAGGGGTCAAGTGATCCCAATTGGCCACTTCGCGTAATGACTAACTCATTCATTCGTGAGCTCAGATCAAGTGAGTGCGATACTAATCGATCTAAAACGTCGTCGAAGGCAACTGATGCATCGGTGCCGGATGAAAGTGTTTCGTGTACGAGTGCAATAGAGGCAATGCGACGAACAGCTTCATTAAGTGCAGCACTTGCTGCGGGATCATCGATCCGACGTGCCTGAAGACGCAATAGGGCAGATACTGTCTGGAGATTATTCTTTACACGATGGTGAATCTCGCGAATAGTTGCATCTTTGGTTACCAGCTCGCGTTCACGTCGTCTGAGTTCAGTCACATTCTGTAGCAGGACTAAAGCACCAATTCGATCACTTCCTTGAATTAGTGGCAAAACAAGAAGTTCAATCGTTCCTCCACTATTTTCCATCTCAACTCGTCTGATCGCTCGCCCTGAGAGTTGTACTCGAAGAGCTTCTTCATGCGCTTGACTCTGAGGGGATGCGATTTGTTCTGCGACCTCAGTCAGTAACTGACCTTCAAGAGCACTATTCCAACTTAATCGGCCAAAAGCTGATCGAGCATTAGGGCTGGCATAGGTAATGACTCCGTTGATATCTAGACGCAGTAACCCGTCTCCAACTCGAGGTGCTGGATCAAAGAATGAATTTGCATGTTCGTATGGAAAATTTCCTTCCGCAGCCATGCGATAGAGCTGATGTGCAATTTCACGATAATTGAGTTCCAAACGAGATGGCTGACGCATCAGCTCTGAATCTCGGTGGCGAGAAATTACGGCAATGACTTCACCCTCATAGAGGACAGGAGTTGTCTCTTCTTTGATTAAGAGGTCACCAATTTTTTCAGGAACAGTGTCACGAATAATTTCGGCACTTGATAATGCCTGATCAATATGTGGGCGCTGACCCCAGCCAATTTCCTCGCCCAACACATCATTGGCAAATACTGTTGCAGCTGTCATGGGGCGAATGTGTGCAATTGCCACGTAGCCCGTAGGCCAGCTCTTCATATCCTTTCGAAGTGGAACCCACAAAATGAGGTCAGCAAAGGAGAGATCGGAGAGTAACTGCCAATCTGCAACGAGCTCGCGAAGGCGATAAATCTGAGATGGGGTCAGTGGGCTCTTTCCCTGAATAAACTCTTCGATTGTTGGCATTACTTCCTCCAACTCGGCAGCATTGAAGGTACTTCATCAATAGCAAACCAGGTGAGCTCTTCACCGTCTGGTGAAACAAGAAAGATGCAGGCGATCCATTCAAGTGAGATTGGTGCATCGATTGAAACGCTATCTGCACCCACTTCTTTGATCTGCGAATTTGGCAGCTCGACTGCAAGTACATAGCCTTGGCCTGCTTCACGTAGTTCAAGTGATTCCTCTGCTGCCAACATCGAAAGAATAAACTCATGCTCCTCTTCACCAAGCTCTGAATGGGTTGCGATGAACTCAGAAGTGGCTGCGAAAAGGGTAGGAATCGAGATCGAAGTGCTCACAAAGAGAGCCTCGAGCTCATCAACTGAAACTCCAACATAGCCGCGCATATTGCCAAGCGTACAAGGTGTGAGGCTATTGAGTAAGTTCGAGCGCTATCGCTGCAAGTGATCGTCGAAGTGCGCCTCTGGAATTGCTCTCCATCAGAATTGAGCGATCTTGGGTAGCAGCACTGACACTTCTGAGGTCAAGTGGAAGTATTCGTAGTGCGTGAGGTCGTGCTGGGGAGACAACAGAGAGAAATTTCTCTTCTTGCTCATCTCCCCTTTTCCCAGGGATTCGTTGTGTTAAGAGATAGGTAATGCGTCCACGGATAGTCATTTGAGAGAAAGCCTTTGTGATCTCACGCAGCGCACGTGAACTTACAACGCGTGGTGATGAAAATATCCATAAATCATCTGCGACTTCCAAAACCGATGTCAAAAAAGCGCTCTCCCAACGTCGATCAAGCAGCGCAGGTTCAGAGTAAGTAATAAGACCAAGATCAATGAGAATGAAATCTACGTTGTGGCTGGCATTGAAAATTAGCTCAACTGCATGTGAAGCATTGTGGCGAGTAATTTCAAAGATTTGTAACATCGCACTGACATCTTTGGGAGCATCTTTATTTGCATGGCGCTCTCCCAAAAGTGTCGCGATAGCTGGCATCTGGTGATGGGCATCGATAAGCAACACTTTCTTGCCGGTGAGCCCAATTTCGATAGCAAGATTGAGCGCTGTAAGTGTCACGCCCTCACCATGATTTACCCCCGACAAAGCGATCATCCTGCAGCGAGAAGAAGAGTGATCTGTGCTTGTTGATCTAAGCATGGGAGCTCGATGTGGCGAACGAATCATGGCCAATAGTTCAATTTCATCTCGCGGTCTAGCCAGATACCCATCCAGAACTTCATTGTTATTCGATGCTAGAAAACCTATTGCTCGATCCAGATATGGCAAAAATGTCTCAAGAATTTTGGAATCTAAATCTGAAACGTCACTCGAATAAATTAGCAAGGGCCTTGACTCACTTGATGTTGTAAGAAAATTCTGCAATGAAGCCACATCTAGCGCACGGAAAAGGACGCTCCATCCATGGGAAAAGAGTGTGCCCGCGACCATAGCCTCAAACTCAGGATCTTTGATTGCTGTTATTACGTTGAGCTCAGCCATTTGATTTAACAATTACCAATCTTCCATTCGATGTTCCGGCTAAGAGCCTTTGGACCTGCGAGTTATCAACAGAGACCGTTATCGCCAACCCGTTTCCAAAGTTAGAACTTTTGCGATCGATAGAGCGAAGAAATATCCCTGTGAGTAGAAGTTCTGGAGTGCTCAGACTCTGCGAGTCTTGCGGTTCTGGAACCCAATAGATACTAATCGGCTCTCCTATTTCGATAGTTGCCGGTATATCCGATGCTGAGATATTTAGTGGAACTTGCTCCGCATCAAACTCCTGGAGATCTTCAGTAACTGAACTTGTTGCAACAAATTCGCCTGCTGCAATGTAGCGAGTGGTAGTTGATCCAATTGGTGAGAGCTCTTCAGGTAGATAGAGATCTTTATTACCTATAAGGGAAGCATCGATAAGTTCCAAGTCTGCAGATGTGAGTAAGGATCCAGCGGCAACAGGATGTGAGACAACCCAATATCCAGAGCTGCGATCAGAGAGTGCGGCAAATACAAATGAAGAGAGCAAAGCAGCTAGGAAGAGAACACCGGCAACGATGACTCGGGGTGATTTCAATGAGAGTGAGGTATTTGGCTGATGTGACATAAGGGTGGAGCAAACGCTAAAACCAACTTGTGTGCCATCGCTTATGCACAGTCAACCTTTAGGTTGAGAAAGAACCAACCTGGTAGCTGATGGAAGAGCGGTGCAGGCTAGCAATGCTGGCGCAATGACAACTTACTCAAACCCACATTACACATTAACTTCTACTAGCCAAGATCAGGCGCTATGGAACCATCCCATTCTCGATCTCTATCCCAACTCCCCTAGATTTGAACCTCTGCCACCTCTTCCAATTCAAAAGGCGAAGCTCTACCTCGTTCCCTCACACTTTGGGGAAGATTTTGAAGGCGATGACTACCCAGAACCAACTTCGGCAGATGAACTGCCTGAGTTACATGCATGGACGATGACATTTGTTGTCGCACTTCTTGAAATCTGGGCTGGAAGACGACAACCTGCACAATTGATGGCGCGCTGTCATCGAATAATTTATAACGAGTTAATTAGAAAGACGGGATCGCAGAAGGAGGTTGGCAGAGTAAGAACTATCCATCAGAGCGAGCCACTGGATGGAATCTGTGAATCAACAGTGACCGTACGTTTCGGTGAAAGATTACGCGCCATCGTCATCCGCTTTGAGGGCGTCGACGGGCGCTGGTTATGCACCGAGTTGGATCTGCTTTAAAAGTTAGGAAGCGCCATGGCAACGCTTGTACTTCTTACCTGATCCACATGGGCAAGGAGCATTACGTGTCACTTCATTCTTTGTTACAACACCAGACTCATCTGAAGCTGTATATGAAAGTGCACTGACTTGAGCAGGTTTTGCTTCAATTGATGGAGCTGAAACCTTTTTGCCGTCTTCAATATTTACCTCAACATTAAAGACAAGACTTGCAAGCTCTTCCTTGATTGCATCCATCATCGCTGAGAAGAGTTCATAACCTTCGCGTTGATATTCAACAAGTGGATCACGCTGAGCCATCGCTCGGAGACCGATTCCCTCTTGGAGATAATCCATCTCATAAAGGTGTTCACGCCATTTGCGGTCAAGAACCGAAAGAAGCACTTTGCGCTCAAGTTCGCGCATCACTTCAGGACCTAGCTCTGCTTCGCGCTTTATATATGCCGCTTCCGCATCTTCAATAATCCGCGCTGCCAAGAACTCAGCATCAAGACCACCTATAGATCCCACCTCAGAGATGAGTCCATCGACTGTAAGTGAAATTGGATATACAAGACGAAGAGCAGTCCAGAGTTTTTCGAGATCCCAATCTTCTGCAAATCCTTCAGCTGTCTCTGCGTCAACATAGGCCTGAATCGTATCTGCCAAGAACTGACCAACTTGTGTAGAGATATCTTCGCCCTCTAGAACTAAGCGACGTTCTCCATAAATCACACCGCGTTGGCGATTCATGACATCGTCATACTTAAGAACATTCTTTCGGATTTCAAAGTTCTGCGCCTCAACCTGCGTCTGTGCAGATTTAATTGCGTTGCTGACCATCTTTGACTCGATAGGTGCATCTTCCGGAAGTCCAGCTGCAGATAAGAAGCGCTCAACCATTCCCGAGTTGAAGCGACGCATCAAGTCATCTTGCAGTGAAAGGTAGAAGCGTGATTCACCTGGATCGCCTTGGCGACCTGATCGACCACGCAGCTGGTTATCGATACGACGTGATTCGTGGCGCTCTGTTCCCAGAACATAGAGACCACCGAGTGCGACAACTTCCTCGTGACCCGAGGCGACTGCTTCCTTCTGCCTTGCGAGTTCTGTTGGCCAAGCGGCTTCATACTCTGCTGCATTTTCTACAGGTGAAATTCCTCGACGTTGTAATTCAAAGTCAGCCATAAACTCAGGATTGCCGCCAAGCATGATGTCAGTTCCGCGGCCTGCCATATTTGTAGCAACTGTTACTGCGCCTTTAACTCCGGCGCGAGCAATAATCATTGCTTCACGCTCGTGGTGCTTCGCATTGAGAACCTCGTGCGGGACTCCATTTTTCTTCAAAACTGCAGAAAGTTCCTCTGATTTTTCGACGCTGACAGTACCAACCAGTACTGGTTGGCCTTTGCGATGGCGCTCGACAATATCTTGAGCAACAGCAATAAACTTTCCAACTTCAGATTTATAGACCAAATCTGCTGCATCAATACGTTGCATCGGACGATTTGTGGGAATTGGAACAACGCCGAGTTTGTAGATCTGATGAAATTCTGAGGCTTCTGTCATCGCAGTACCGGTCATACCCGAAATCTTTGAGTAGAGACGGAAATAGTTCTGCAATGTAATTGTTGCCAGTGTCTGGTTTTCATTCTGAATCTCAATGCGCTCTTTCGCTTCAAGAGCTTGGTGCAGGCCATCACTGTAGCGGCGCCCTGAGAGCATGCGACCAGTATGTTCATCAACGATGAGAAGCTCACCATTCATGACTACATAGTCCTTATCGCGCTTAAAAAGCTCCTTAGCGCGGACGGCATTGTTGAGATAACCGATCAGGGTCGTATTGGCAGCCTCGTAGAGATTTTCAATGCCTAGGAGTTGCTCAACCTTAGTTACTCCCGCCTCAATAACGGCAATCGTCTTCTTCTTTTCATCAACCTCATAATGAATATCGCGTGAGAGTTGATTGACAATATTTGAAAATTCAACGTACCACTTGGTGGCTTTATCAGCAGGACCGCTAATGATCAGTGGTGTACGAGCTTCGTCAATAAGAATTGAGTCAACTTCATCCACTACAGCGAAGAAGTGATCTCTCTGTACGCAATCTTCTAAACTCCAAGCCATGTTGTCACGAAGATAATCAAATCCAAATTCGTTATTTGTTCCATAAGTAACATCACAGTTATATGCTTCACGACGCTCAGATGGAGACATGCTATTGAGGATGACGCCTACGGTAAGACCAAGGAAACGATGGATACGTCCCATCCATTCACTATCACGCTCTGCTAAATAATCATTTGTTGTAACAACGTGAACACCCTTACCGGCAAGTGCATTTAAATATGATGGGAGCGTTGCAACGAGAGTTTTACCTTCACCAGTCTTCATCTCAGCGATATTTCCCATATGCATTGCAGCACCGCCCATAAGCTGAACGTCGTAATGACGCTGACCTAGCGTGCGCTTGGCTGCTTCGCGAACAACCGCAAAGGCCTCTGGGAGTAAGTCATCGAGATCTTCGCCTTGTGTCAGGCGAGTTTTGAATTCTTGGGTTTTGCCGCGAAGTGCTTCATCTGATAACGGCACGATTGATGGCTCAAAAGAGTTAACTTCTGTGGCAATCTTTGAGAGATGGCGAAGAATCTTTCCTTCACCTGCGCGCATAATCCGATCAAGAATCGATGACATCAACAAACCTTTCAGAGACTCTCTTTAAGAGATTACCTTTATGAAACGACCCGACGGGCGAAGTTCCGTCGCTCGTCACTGGGTATATCGTAGGGGTTTGGCCACGCAGGCAGTAACAGCGCCAATTACCGTGTATCCGGCTCTATTAAGGGCTCTACCCGCCTCTCGGAGGGTTGCCCCCGAAGTAACTAAGTCATCAATGATAATCACGGGAATATTGGAAGAATCTTCTTGGGTCGCACAGCTCATCGATTGGCTGAGATTTAACTCTCGCGAACGAGAGTTAAGGGTTGTCTGATCTTTCACCTTTCGCGAATGGCTCAAAACTGCTCGGACTTGAACTCGAGGATTTTGAGAGATTGCATGCGTTTGTTCCAGTATAAAATCACGACCTCGCTTACGTGTATTAGCTTTTCTAGAAGGAATAGGAACAAGGTCTGCAATTCCAATCTCACTATGAAAATAAGACATGCTATGTAATAGTGCTTGACGTATGAGTCGATTAGCATCTTCTAGTGCGCTCTCTTTCGCGCCGAGTAATACTTTCTGCGCAACAAGTGAGTAAGCAACTGCGGAGTACACAGGAAATGAATAATCATCTCCAGTTATAAGAGTTCGGTAAATATGGGGATGCCATGAAGCTCGGCATATTGAACAGATTCCTGTCCCAAGTTGACGGCATCCAAGACATCGTGAAGGAAATATCAACTCTGACAGCGCAGGTAATGAGATCACAGAGGCGATCTTGACTGGCTAAATGGTTTCGATCTGAACTTCACTTCTCTTATGTGGATTAACGGGAAGAGGTCTTCCAGAGATTTCGTTGCCTGCAATGCGAGGAAGTGTTAGAACGAAATTTGCACCATCACCCGGCGCACCCCAGGCATCGAGTTCACCGTTATGAAGTCGGGCATCTTCAAGAGCAATCGATAGGCCTAAGCCTGTTCCACCACGTGTACGGGCTCGTGATGGATCTGCTCGCCAGAATCTATCGAAGACTCGTATCAATGACGCCTCTTCCATTCCTTCTCCATGATCGCGAACGCTAACAGCAACTTCAGTAAGCGTCTCAACGCATTCAATCTCGATAGGTTTTCCATCAGAATGATCAAGGGCGTTAGAGATTAAATTGCGCATGATTCGCTCTACGCGCCTAAAGTCTGCGCGGATATGGACCGGCGTTTTTGGAGCGACGACTGTGATTTGAGACTCTGATGAGTCAAGAACGACACCAAGATCCGACACACAGCGGCGCACTAGGGCGATAAATTCAAAATCGGTTGGTTCTAGAACCGCTACTTCTGCATCAAATCTGCTTACCTCTAAAAGTTCTTGGAGCAGCTTTTCAAAACGATCAATCTGGGCAATGAGAAGCTCTGCACTTCGCGCAATTACTGGATCAAAATGTTCACGCTGCCCATAAATAACATCAGAGGCCATGCGCAGAGTTGTAAGTGGAGTTCTCAATTCGTGAGAGACATCGGAGACAAATCGTTGTTGCACTTTCGACAGATTTTCCAATCTGCTGATTTGAGCCTTAATTGAGGTTGCCATTTCGTTAAAGGCGTTGCCAAGAGTTGCAATCTCATCATTGCTTTCAACCTGTAACCTCTGTGAAAAGTCACCTTGGGTGAAGAGGCTGGCTACTCGAGCGGCGTCACGAATAGGCTTAACAACTTGTCGGACAACAAGCCAGGTGATGAGTGCGATTAAGAGAAGAAGGACGACACCGGTAAGGAAAAGTGAGTTTTTGACCAGATCAAGAGTTGCACCTTGGTTGGCGAGAGTAAATACCAAGTACATTTCATATTTCCCAGAACCTGGGATCGATACACGCTGCCCTACATAGAGAGCGTCGATTGTTTTACCTGTTCGGTAAGTTAATGGCGCAAACTGATGTGATAATTCATTTTCTTCAGAAATTTTGGCACGTAAATCTTTTGGGATTGTGGTCGCTAACAAATCGTTTGAGGCAAAACTGTAATTTGGTTGTCGGCCATTTTTAGCAGTCTCGCCTTTAGAAAAAATCTTAAGCAGAATTATCTCACGTGCACCTTCAGTAGTACCAAGTGAGGTTGAGGATTTCATCACATCTGTCACCTGGACTTGAATTTGTGGCGGAGATGCCCCTTCAACGAGTAAAAATTGATAGCGAGCATTGTAAAAGACCGAACGCGCATCAGCCAAAGAGGATTCGAGGTTTACAGTTTTAATTCCATCAGAGAGCTGTGAATAGAGAGCAGAGCCAATCAGCCATACAACACCTAAAGAGAGAAGAACTGTCGAAAGGATGACTTTTGCTGCGAGCGATTGTGCGAGAGGCGAGCGTTGTGGCCTCATTAGGATGCGCCTACAACTCCAGCTTTATATCCAACCCCTCGTACTGTTGTCACGATTGTTGGGTGCTCTGGATCGTGCTCAACCTTAGAGCGAAGGCGCTGAACATGGACATTCACCAAACGAGTATCGGTTGAGTGACGATATCCCCACACTTCGCTCAGCAAAGCATCACGCGTAAAGACACGACCTGGTTCCTTGGCTAGAGCTACAAGTAAATCGAATTCTAGGCGAGTGAGTGCAATAAGTTTGGCCCCACGTCGTACTTCATGAGCTGTGACATCAATTGCTAAGTCTCCAATTATCAGAAATCCCTTTACAGCAGCATTTGTACGACGCAATCGTGTGCGAATACGTGCAATTAATTCCGATGGATGTTTAAAGGGTTTAACCAAGTAATCATCGGCACCAGCTTCAAGTCCTGCAACAATATCTTGCGTGTCTCCTTTGGCACTTAACATCACTATCGGCACCATAGACTCGGCGCGAATTAACTTACAGACTTCTACTCCATCAAGACCTGGCAACATCACATCGAGGAGTACGAGATCTGGTGGGTTGCTTCGAAAAACATCCATGACCTCGTCTCCACGACTGACTAGATCCACGTCGATGCCGGCACCTGTCAAAACGATGCCGAGCATCTCCGCAAGATCCTGGTCGTCATCGACGACCATGACTAAGGTCATTAGCTACCGTGCTCCCAAGAATTGAGATACATATCTTGAGCCGGTGTTAACACATCAATACGACCACCCATAGAGATCAACTTAAGTGAAGCAACTTCCTTATCAATATATTCAGGAACCATGTGAACGCCTGGCTTAAGGTTCTTTGCTTCTTTGACGAGATATTCAGCTGTAAGTGCCTGATCAGAGAATGACATATCCATTACTGAAGCTGGATGACCTTCTGCTGCGCCAAGATTTACTAGGCGACCTTCGGCGAGGAGAAGTAGGCGTCGACCATCTGCAAGTACATATTCATCTGTCTGGTGGCGCATTTTTGAATTCTTCTTCTTTGAATTCTGCTCAAGCCAAGCCACATCGATTTCGATATCGAAGTGACCAGAGTTAGCCATAATTGCTCCATCCTTCATGACTGCAAAGTGCTCGTCGCGAAGTACGTCACGGTTACCAGTAACGGTAATGAAGACATCGCCAACCTTTGCAGCATCAAGCATCGGCATAACACGGAAGCCTTGCATCATCGCATCGAGTGCCTTTGTTGGATCAATTTCTGTTACGACTACATCTGCGCCCATGCCCTTTGCACGCTCTGCAACGCCCTTACCGCAGTAACCAAAACCTGCGACAACAACGATGCGTCCAGCGAGTAAGAAGTTTGTTGCGCGAAAGACTGCATCCAGTGTTGATTGTCCAGTGCCATAACGGTTATCGAACATGTGCTTGGTATCAGTGTCGTTGACAGCGATCATTGGGAATGTAAGAGCTCCATCTTTGGACATCTGGTTGAGACGAATCACCCCGGTAGTTGTCTCTTCGCATCCACCAGTAATTGTTGGAAGAAGTTCACGACGTGTGGTGTGGAGGGTATTAACAAGATCGCAACCATCATCAAAAACTTGGTGTGGTTCGATATCTAAGGCTGCGTTGATATGTGAGTAATAACCATCACGATCAACAGCGTTACGAGCAAAAACAGAGATTCCATATTCATGGACGAGTGCTGCCGCTGTGTCATCTTGTGTTGAGAGCGGATTTGATGCACAGAGTGCAACTTCAGCTCCGCCCGCCTTAAGTACGCGCATCAAGTTCGCTGTCTCAGTGGTGACGTGCATACATGCTGAAATACGTACTCCTGCAAAAGGCTGTGACTTCTCAAAACGCTCTCTAATTTGAGCAAGGACTGGCATGTTGCGCTCAGCCCATTCAATGCGCTTGCGCCCTTCGGCGGCAAGGGATGCATCTGCGATGTCATGTTTTGGTGTTGTTTGTGTGGTTGTCATAACTCTTCTCTTCTACACGGTAGGTGATTAATTGCTTACCTAAGGCGTAGGGCTCTACTTGCTAGGTTGCTGTAGCCCAAGATTACTGGGTAAAGAGGCTACTTGCCACCTATGAGCGCTAAGACCTGCGCAGAAACTTTCTTCATGAGTACGTCCGTGTTGGCCTCAACGTTGAGTCTGAGTAGAGGTTCGGTATTTGAGGCACGGACGTTAAACCACCAATCACCGCTCTCGATAGTCAACCCGTCCAAGTGATCTGTGGTGACTCCATCCATGGCTACATAGTGTGACTCAATCGACTCCATTACTGACTGCGCATCACTTACGACTGAGTTAATTTCTCCACTCGATGAGTAACGATTATACGAATGCAGAAGTTGGCTGAGTGTTCCTTTAGATTCAGAAAGTGCAGCAAGTGCATGAAGTGCGGCCAACATTCCTGAATCGGCTCGCCAAAAATCTCTAAAGTAGAAGTGACCAGAGTGCTCTCCACCGAATATTGCACCGGTATCGGCCATCATTTTCTTTATATAGGAATGTCCGACTCGAGACCGAATTGCAGTCCCGCCACGTTCTTCAATTACTTCCTTGACACTCCGAGATGAAATCAAATTATAAATAATTGTCGATCCAGGATCACTTGTGAGGGCGCGATCTGCAATGAGCGCCGTCAAAGCAGACGGGTTAACCAAATCACCTTTCTCGTCTACCAAAAAGCATCGATCGGCATCTCCATCAAATGCCAAACCAATATCGGCCTTATGTTTCTTTACGGCTTTCGATAAGTCTTGCAGATTCTCAGGATCAATCGGATTGGCCTCATGATTAGGAAATGTTCCATCTAATTCAAAATACATTTCAATTACTTCAGCGTTGAGACCCTTAAATACTGCAGGAGCTGTATATCCAGCCATTCCATTTCCTGCGTCAATCACAACTTTGAGCGGGCGCATCGTTTCTAGATCCACCAGATTAAGAAGATGCTGAACATATTCATCAAGCATTGGCTGGGAACGTTCTACACCCACACTTCTTAATTCGATGGGTGAGCCTTCCTCAACGTATCTTTCAATAATGAGTAAGCCTGACTCTTTGCCAATAGGACGAGCACCGCTGAGACACATTTTTATGCCGTTGTACTCTGCTGGATTGTGGCTTGCCGTAAACATCGCTCCCGGCATATTTAACTTTCCGGCGGCAAAATAAAGCATGTCTGTAGAGGCCAAGCCGATGCGAATGACATCCATACCCTGTGAAGTAACACCCGCAGAAAATGCATCAGCAAAAATTGGAGATGACGGTCGCATATCTTCTCCAATAACAACCGTGCCTGGTTCTCGTTCTTGCTGAAGAAAGCGAGCGAAAGCTACGCCTGTTGCAAAGCAGAAGTCGGTAGTGATCTCTGAATCAACGAGTCCTCGAACATCATAAGCTTTAAATATTGACATCTTTTGGTGCCTTTAATTTGGGACTGCGCGAAGATGTCCACGACGTACACCGATGTGAGATGTGCTCTGTTCTTGTTCAGATCCTTCTTCACTACTCTGCGGAATTGTTGCAGCAGCTTCACGAACCGCATCCGCAATTGCCATGAGGTCATCCTCTGTTGGTCCAGATCCAGATTGTGAAATCTCTTCTTTAATCACCGACCAACCATTTGGAACGATTAACTTGCGAGCATGAAACTCGCATAAATCGTAGGCATGAGGTTCTGCAAAGGTTGCTAAGGGTCCAAGTACGGCAGTTGAATCTGCGTAGATATAGGTAAGGGTCATTGTTGCCATCGCACGACATGTCGCCCGCGAGCATCCTCTACCTGTTCGTACTGCCGAAGTCATAGATAGAAGATTAGTGGGAATAGGTAAGGCTATGGATTTAAGACACGGATATTTGCGCTAGGAAGTAGTACTCGGGTCAGTTCACTTCCGGGGATGAGAGGAAGGTAGCCAAATCCACTCTGTGTTGATACGAGTGAACCACCAACGGTCTCATCGCTAACTTTTGTGAAGTTTATGGTTCGAGCATTTTCCGGCACTTTGAAGGTCGCAATGCCCTCTCCCGTAATTGTCATTTTCTTCTCTTTCTTATTTGTGTAGAGAATTGAGAGGGAAATTAAAATCTTCTCCCCGGCAAAGACCAAAGTCGGAGCAAGTCCACTCACAGCTAAGGAATACTCTTTCATTTCTGCAGTCGATGTACTCCATACAAAGTCTGACTTCGCGTCAGCATATGTAGATGAATACACCGAAGCCACAATCGGACGGTTAGAGGTAATCTTGAGTGCAAAGGTGCTTGGAATAAGCTCAGGATTAAGCGGAATCTCAGTCACTATGCCGGCCTTAATTGCACGTTCATCAAACCCAAAAGGAACGAATGAACCTTTGTTTGAGATGAGTTCAACTGAGATTCGTGCATCTACATCACCGGGAGCAATAACACGCAAGGTATGCCCTAGCGCTTTGCCCGAACGTTTCATATGTGGGATTGCAGGAATCACAACGACCTTACTTGGATCTGGCGATGCATTGACCATATCTCCGCCAAGAGATTTAAGCCCACGACCACGCTCATCTACTAAGAAGGCGTTTACTCGTCCCGATCTTGGTGCGATGTGTAAAGCAATTCGCTTAGCTCCCGGATCGAGTGAATCAAGAGACTGCACAAGAGATGAATTAGCTTTTAGCGTGAATACCTTTGGAGGTCGGATTCCGGATTCGCTCCAAATTTCGACATCGATAATTGCTTCACTTAATCCACTATTGATGAGAATAAGTTTTCCCTTACTCGTCACATCAGCTGTTCCACCAACAAACCATTGAGAAATAGATGGTGCCGAACAAATGGTTGCACCAGCCCACACACCTTTCTTGATTTGCCAGACTGGTGAAGTCATGTTCTTTGTCTCTAGAATCGTCGGGCTAGAACTCTGCATCAAGCGCAAGGTGCGGGTAGGTTTGAAAATAACTGACTTCTTACCCAAAACGCGCGACCCAGTTTGTGTTGAAGGAACGGAAATCGCGCTGCTCTCCCCTGCTGGTGTTGCAGGACAAACCACAGGTGGGTAATTCTCCGAGACATCACTCTGAGTTACAGGGACTGAAGTGAGGTTGCCGAAGGTAAGTGTTGCAATCACTGCCGCGATGATGAGTAGAGGGCGTTTAAATCTCATGCCAGCTCCCTCTCAGAAATCTCTCGCTTACGGCGACCGCTTGGGGCTGCAAAGAGGAGGAAGGTAAGGAGAAAAATGAGATGTAGTGAGATCCACCCGCGCCTGACTGAGCCGTCATAGATCAAGAGCACTGGACCAACTTCTTCTACCGAAAATTGCGGAAGCGATAGATCACTCTTAATGCGTGTGAGTCGTTCTCCATTTTGCACCAGATGCCATGAGCGGCTGTAACTTTCAGTGAGAGTAACCACGCCTTGAGTCGTAACCATGTATTCATCCGGAACTGAAGTTGGTGCAAGTTGAGATGTCTTACCACTTGCATCAGTGAGTATGAGATTACCCGTTGCGCCAGAAACTTTCCACACAATCCCTGAGGTTGTCAAAGATGCACGAGTAAAGCCCCCAAGTCCATCAATGGTCTGAACAAGCGTTCCTTGAAATGGTGCCTTGAGGAATATGTAAGTAATTCCATAACTTGCAAAAGTCTTGCTACTCGTCACACCACTTCCATCTGCAAGAGCAGTTACAGCAGACACAATCTCTAAAACTTCTGCCGGTGCAACGTCTGCGTCTCCCAAAGAAATATCGCTGCCGCGAGCGATGTAATAGCTTAGTGATGGAATTGTTCCGATGATTCGTTCTCGCAAAACAAGAGTTTTCGACTGAGTCTCGATTGCAAGATACGGTGGCAACACTTCACCTTGAGAAGATTGCAGAGGTGCTTGCGGTCCTTGCGTTGCGATCCAGCCGGAGGCAGTTACTGCGTAAATTGCCGAAACGGCTACAAGAGCTGACACTGCGAAGTGACGATAATTAACGTGTGTTGCGATTAAGCGCTCGCGCACTTTGTCGAGAATAGCGACACCACAGTACAAAGCGGCAATTGTGGCAAGAGCAATGAACACTCCTGCATAGATATAGGTTGGGGAGGTAGTCCCTTTCCCGGTTACGGTAAAAGTTGATGAGATGGTTGCAAGACAAATAAATGAACCACCAACGAGTGCGACTTTTCGTGCACGCTCAATGGAGAAGAGTCCGATTGCGAGAATGAGAACAACAGGACTGATCAGCCACCAAGGAAGTGAACCCGCTCCACCTGGATTTGCTATAAAAGCTAGATTTGCTCCACCGCCAGATGAGAGTAGACCGATATCAATCATGAATTTCTTTGGAGAGCTGACGATTTCCAAACTCCACGGAATTGTAAGTGCAAGTGGAGCGAGCAAAAGGAACACTCGACGTACTAACAGCGAGTAGAGACGGGGCTTATTTGGAGCTCTTCGGAAATCAATGACATCAGAAGTGACGGCGGCCAAAGTCAAAACTAGTAGTGCGATGAAAAACGGAGGAGCAAATGCAAGCATCAGTGCAAGCAAGAGTGAAAGCGCCGACATCTTGCGAACCGAAAATTCACCAATTTTTCGCCACTGCATGGCCACATGGACGAGGAAGGGCGCGAGAATCATGATCGTCAGAATTCCGAAGCGTCCCGAATTCACGGCTGAGATACTCACTGGAGATATCGCATAGAGAAGAGCCGCTGGGGCGGTAATAAAGCGATTCTCACTCACCTTCTTGACCAAATGGTGTCCTGATAAGAAGAGCAAAACTGGCGCAGCAATAAAGAAGAGCGAAATAAAGAGTGAAACATTGCCAAGAGTAAGAACTGAAGCCAAGGCGATGAGGGGTATCCATAGTGGAGCAGCGCTCTTACTTCCTAACCCAACTTCATGCCAAGGAGCGAAGTAAAAGTCCCATAAATCTCTAGCTCCAGATGGCGAAGGAGCCAGCGTTCCTCCTGATACGGCACCGATTCGATTTCTAGACCAAATAAGGGTCAGTAATATGAGGAAGATTAATACGATGACGAAGGGCTTGCGGAATATTGAACTCCATTTACGAGATACAACAGGAGTGAGTAAATCTTCTTCTTCCAATTCTTTCTCGGTAGGAAGATCTAAAAGTGATTTATCCAGAATTGATTCTTCTGTTGGTTTAAGAATGAAATCTCTCAGTGAGCTCAAACCGCGATCAATCGCTAGGCGTAGTTGTCGGCCCCGTGATGGAATAAACTGTGAAACGACTCGCGCAGACACTAATCGTGTTGATTTGCGTAATTTTCTTGCCTTAAGCAATTCACCAGGCTTCACCAGAAGATTTCCAATTGCAAGAATCTCATCTGCTGCATAGCCAGGGAGTTTTGCAAAGAGATAACCCACTGCTCGTATAAGTGCAGAACCGAGAAGTTGCAAGGATAAAAGTGGAAGTAACCACCACGTCGCATTTGCTAAGAGAACGTAGGCAGCATTCTGTCGATCCAATAGAAGTGGCCGGTGAAGGAACGCTCCTTTCACATCAACTTCACGACGCTCTGTTGCAGAAGCTTGCGCGTGATAAGCAAGTGAATTGGTTACGACAATTGCTCCGTGGCCTGCAGCATGGAGTCGCCAGCCAAAATCAACGTCATCGCGGAAGAGTTCTAGGTTCTGATCAAAACCGCCGAGCTCTTCAAAAACACTTCTGCGAATCAAGGCACCTGCTGTGCTAACCGCTAATACATCTGCGATTCCATCATGTTGACCTTGGTCATATTCTGAATCTTCAAGACCTGTCCAGCGCGCACCATTGGTTGCGATACTGATTCCGATTTCAAGAAGATGTGTGCGATCGTGCCAACCAAGTAATTTTGGTCCAGCCATAACAACACGTGGACGATCATCTACTGCTGCAAGTAGGGCTTCAAGAGCACCTGGTGCTGGCGCACAATCATCATGGAGGATCCAGAGCCACTCATTTTCAACTGTGGGTGGAAGTTTTTCAAGGGCAGATGCAATTGCAGCACCAAAACCTGTCTCGCGCGGCATTGTAAGAATGGGAATGCGAGCGCCTTTAAGTAATTTTGCTGATGAATCAACAGAACCGGTATCGACAGCAACGATGTGATCAAAAGCGCGAGTCTGTGACGCTAGTGATGCAACGACCTCAGGCAACCACGTTGCGCCATCATGGACAACGAGAATCGCGCTGACGCGATGGGAAGACATTGCTTACGCTGGTCGACGCTTCAAACGGCGACGCTCGCGTTCGGAGAGTCCGCCCCAAATTCCAAAACGCTCATCGTGTGCAAGCGCGTACTCAAGACATTCCTGGCGAACATCACATGAGAGACAGACGCGCTTTGCTTCGCGAGTAGAGCCACCTTTTTCTGGAAAGAAAGCTTCTGGATCGGTTTGAGCACAGAGTGCGCGCTCTTGCCACGAGAGTTCAATGTTCTCGCCGTTTGCTAATTGGATAGTTGGTCCAGCAGTGGGGGCTGATGGCTTGCCAGTTGGATGTGCTTCTGGACGGATTGGCATTTGCTAATCTCCTCAAGTCATTAGGGCCCGGTCCGTGAGTGGCTTTCGGGTCGCTATAGATGAATTACACGCGTGTAATCCCTTCCTGTCAACTCCTTATGTGGCTTTCAGGGGTGCTTTTTGGCGAATTCTTTTCACAATTGAGCGTAATTTCCCTAAAAAATCGACAAATAATCGTGCTAAAAAATTATTGGAAGATTCTCACTCTGGGAGATATATCTGTCGGTGTAGCTCGCACCCTCTTCAACAACGGCAGCCGGTGCTAGAAATGTTCGCGTCAGGTGAGCACCTGGTTTAACAATGGCGTGGGCAGAGACGATGCAATTATCGAGGATAGCTCCAGCTCCAATCTGCGCGCCAGCACCAATTGATGTCCCGCCAGCGAGTACTGCAGTGGCATCGACCTCGGCAGAGGGTGAAATCAGAAAGTCAACTGCGACTAAATCTTGAGATCCTTTAAAGAGCGCTCCTGGGTTTCCAATATCGAGCCAATATGCAGCTTCTTTATAGCCGAAAATGCGTCTTTTATCTTTAATAAGCTGAGGAAAGGTTTCGCGCTCGACAGAGACGACAGTATCGCGTGGGATTGAATCAATAACTTCGTGGTTAAATACATAACATCCCGCGTTGATCCAATTTGTTACTGGATTTTCCATCTTCTCTAAGAATGCTTCAACCTGCCCATCTGCTGTCGTCGGAACGCAACCAAATGCGCGAGCATCTTCAACCTTAATTAAGTGAAGAGTGACATCTGCATCAGCTTTCTTATGAAAGTCAATTTGGGCAGCAAGATTGTGTTGACTGAGAACATCACCATTGAAAACTACGACTGCTTCATTAGATGTGCTTTTATCTAGATGCGCCGCAGCATTGGCAATCGCTCCTCCGGTTCCTAGAGGCTCTTTCTCAACAGCAAAGTGAAGATCAATCCCCCACTTGCTTCCATCTCCAAAATAGGGGATGAAAACGTCTGAGAGATATGAAGTCGCAAGAACTAGCGTAGTAATTCCTGCACGTTGTGCTGCAAGAATTTGGTGTTCAGTCACAGGCTTACCTGCAATTGGAAGCATAGGCTTAGGAATTTCTGAAGTAATGGGCGCTAAGCGAGTACCCCGGCCTCCAACAAGTAAAATTCCAACAGTCATGGTTTATGCGCCTACCGCAGCCACAATGCGCGCAGCTGCATCGCTAATTGCAGTATCTGTGGCGGTCATTGCAACACGAATATGTTGGCTGCCATCAGGGCCGTAAAAAGAACCTGGAGTAGTAAGAATTCCGATCTCTGCCAGCCAATCAACTGACTTCCATGCATCTTCGCTTCGTGTGCACCATATGTAAAGTCCGGCAACACTTTCTTCAATTCTAAATCCTGCCACCTCTAGCGCTGGCTTAAGTATTGCACGTCGAGAGTTGTAACGCGCGCGAGCAGTTGCAACATGTTCATCGTCGCCAAGAGCTGCAGTCATTGCCTTTTGAACAGGGAGTGCCACCATCATGCCAGCATGTTTTCTAATCTCGCGAATGGCAGCGATAAGTGCTGGATCGCCCACTATAAATGCAGCCCGATAGCCTGCTAATGAAGAACGTTTCGATAGTGAATGTACGGCAAGTAAATTTATATTATCGCCATCGCTGTAAGCAAAAATCGATGTTGGGGTAACTCCATCGCCAAATTCCAAGTAACACTCATCTGAGATAACTACCGCTTTATTCTTTCGCGACCATTGAATAATTGCGCGAAGTTCGCCTTCTGAATGCACTCGTCCTGTGGGATTTGCAGGCGAATTGACCCATGCTAAATCTGCTTGCGGCCAGTGCGAGGCATCAATATCTACTGCGATTTCATTTGATTGTGCCAACATCGCACCAACGAGATACGTCGGATAAGCAATCTTTGGATAAAGCACAGTTTGGGATTGCAAAAATGTTGGAAGCCAGGCTACTAATTCTTTTGAACCAATTACTGGCAGAACATCAAATTCACCCGAAATGCCGAGGTGGCTAATTGCCCATGTGCGAATTGCTTGCTGTAATTCAGGTGTGCCCGCAGTGGTTGGATAACTTGGAGAGTTAGCACTCTCCGCCAAAACCTTTTGAATAAATTCAGGAGTTGGATCTACAGGAGTTCCTTGCGAGAGATCAATGATCCCGCCTGGGTGCTTACGCGCCTTTACCCCATACGGAGCAAGAGCATCCCAGGGAAAATCAGGAAGTTTTTTTCTCAACGGCGAGCACATCTGCATGGTCGTGATCTGTAAGACCGACCTTTGCAGCTCCACCTGGGGAGCCGAGTTCTATGAAAAACTCAGTATTAACTTTTGGATACTCTTTCCATTCGCCTGGAACGTCATCCTCATAGTAGATCGCCTCTACTGGACAGACAGGCTCGCACGCACCGCAATCAACGCACTCATCAGGTTGGATGTAGAGCATGCGGTTGCCCTCATAAATGCAATCTACTGGGCACTCTTCGATGCAAGACTTATCTTTCACATCGATACATGGCTGAGCAATCACATATGTCACGAGCAACCTCCGGAAGGTAAAGAATGGGCGAACTGAAACTAGAGGGTAATTCTAACCATGCACCATCGGTACTGCACGGTTAATGTGAGCCTATGAGAGCAGGATCTGCAGACCTCGACCCAGGACTGATCGGGCAGCGGTTGACCTTGCGCCTGCACGATCCAGAGGGCGGATATCGCGATCTCGTTGGTGTACTTGAATCGGCAACCACTATAAGAAAGCGCTCTGGCGAGATTGTGGTCTTTGATCCGCAGCAGATTGCAATTGTTCATCCCATTAAAGAAGTCCATCAAAGAGCTGGCAGCGGTGCGCCTCTCTCACTTCGTATTGCAGAACTTGAGGCTCTCTCTACGCTGACATGGCCGCCGCGAGAGATTCAAGAAATGGGCCAATGGCGACTTCGAATTTCAGATGGTGTTACGTATAGGGCTAACTCTGTCTTTGTTGCGGGTCCCCCACCTTTTGGCGAAGCTGGTGTCGACATAGATGAAGCAATTGAGCAAGTAGAAATAATTTATTCAGCTTCGAATTTACCTGCAGTCTTTCATCTCATCACGCCGACATATCAAGAATTTGCAGATTATCTCATCGGCAAAGGATGGCAGCAGAAAGTCGGAGCAGCATTTATGGTCTCTGACATTACTGAACCGATGGATATCGTCGACACTCTCATCGAGAAGAATCTGACTCTGCTCAACGAAGATTCTCCAACTCCAGAATTTCTAGCACTTCACAATGATGAGATTCTTAAAACGATAATGAATTCTTATCCAGCACGGTATTTATCAATATGTAGTGACGGCTTCACTATTGCCACTGCACGCATGGCTATTTCGGAGTCGTGGGCGATAGTTACCAGGCTTATCGTTTCTGAATCCCATCGCCGCCAAGGGCTTGCAGAGTTACTGATGCAGGCTTGCTTTGGATATTCACACGCTCAAGGAGTAAAGAAAATGTGCCTCCAAGTGGATCGCTCAAATATTGGCGCACAAGCACTCTACGAAAAAATGGGATTTCGAGTACATCACACATATAGTTTTATTGAACGCGAGAATAGAGCCGAGTGCGCATGCTAAAGCTCTATGAAACTCGCACGCGAGAAGTTCTTCCCATTACTGGTCGCGATGGAGCGCTGCAGGTTTACTGCTGCGGCCCTACTGTCTATCGCGACGCCCACGTAGGGAATTTGCGGACATTTTTGCTTTCCGACCTCATCAGTAGGGCTGCAACGCTTTCAGGACTAAAGGTAACTCTCATACAAAACATTACTGATGTGGGTCATATGGCAAATGATCTCGAAGATAAAATCCTCGCACAGTCAAAGAGTGAAGCCCTTGATCCATTCAGTATCGCTCGAAAATACGAGGAGAGATTTCATCTAGATCTGCAGAGGCTCAATATCCAGCCCGCTGATTCGTATCCTCGCGCCAGCGAACATATTGAGCTGATGATTTCTGCAATCGAAAAGCTCATCGCGGATGGTTTCGCCTACGTTGCAAGCGATGGCAATGTCTACTTTGATGCACAATCATTTCCAAGTTATGGCGCAATCAGTGGAAATCGCCTTGATTCGTTGAAGCCAGGACATCGCTATGAATATTCAGAGGATGGCGCAAAGCGTTTTCATGCAGATTGGGCGCTCTGGAAATTGGCTAGAGATCGCACAGAGATGATTTGGACAACTCCGTGGGGGGATGGATACCCAGGCTGGCATATTGAGTGCAGCGCAATGTCACTTGAATATCTGGGCGCCATCATTGATCTCCATGTTGGAGGAATTGATTTGCGCTTTCCGCATCACGAAAATGAGCGAGCACAATCCAATGCTCTCACTGGAAGTGAAACGGTTACGCACTGGATTCA
>JNSK01000023.1_pt1 | contig 40947 bp, 39 predicted proteins | sample 210681 | NCBI WGS metagenome assembly JNSK01 (sample SAMN02808684, study PRJNA238866) | freshwater metagenome | biome: fresh water; feature: freshwater reservoir; material: water; isolation source: water column of the freshwater reservoir Embalse de Amadorio in Spain | place: Spain: Valencia ...
TCATCTGTAACAGTTGGTGTTCGTCCAGAAGGCTTCACACCATCAGCAAAGGGCTTCCATGTTTTGGTGGAAGTTGTTGAAGAACTTGGTTCAGATGCTTTCGTATACGGAAAGCCAGCTGATTCAACGGTTAAGTTTGCTAATGCATCAGATGAAGGCGCACAAGTAATTGTCCGCTGGGATCCAAAGAATCCTCCAAAGCCAGGTGACACAATCACCGTTGAGGCTGTTAAGGGCGCGGTTCACCTATTTAACTCAACAACAGGTGAGCGCATCTAATTCATTTTAAACAAGAAAAGCCCCGCTGAATTCAGCGGGGCTTTTCTTGTTTAACACTTACATTTCTTTACAAATATTGCAAGTGATTTAGGATGCAATTCTACAATCCCGTTCTGATTCCATACCTTGCCTTCGATAACATCCCAATCTAAATCAAGGGATGTTTTAAATGCCTCGACTCGATTATTAGTGTTGATAGCCATATAGATTTGGCAATCACCATGGCTTCTCTGGAACACCAAAGCATGGTTTCGCAAATGAATCGAATCAAAACAACCATGACTCAGTGATTTGTGGTCTGCCCGCAGATTTGTGAATTTTTTAACCTTACCTAAGAATTGAATTTCATCAGAATTCATGGTTTTCGGGAAGGTGCGGCGACAATCAGGATCATTCTCACCTGGAAGTGCAATCTCGTCACCGTAATACAACATTGGGACACCTGGAATCAGCATGTTCAAAGCGATACTAAATAACGCATCAACCTTGTCACCATCACACATAGTTAACAATCTTGGCGTGTCATGTGACCCAATTATATTTAAAATTAAAGACGGATCTTCCCACTGAGAAGTCCATTGGAGTAAATCAATAATGAAATCTTCAGCATCAGCATGATGTCTGTGTACAAAATCGAGAATCCGATTCCGTGCATGGTAATTCATTATTGATTCTGAGTAATGCATCAAGTTCCATAACCACCAAGCTTCGGCAATCCAGAGCCTATTTGATGCAAGTGGCTTCAAGTCTTGCTTAAGTTGATCAAAGAACCCAGTTTCTGTTTTCCACGGAACATCTAATCTCCAGCCTCGAATTCCAAAACTATCCCATTTTTCCATCACTTTTTTGAAATACTCAACCACTTCTTCATTCCCAGTGTTCAGCTGAGGCATCATTTGCGCACCACCTACCGTTTGGTACTCATTAATTGGCCCATCAAATTGAAACCATTTCCTGCTTATTGGATCTCCCTGCATCGCTTTTTGAAATGGAGGAAATTCCTCTCCGCAATGATTAAAAACTGCATCAAGAATAATTCCAATATTTGATTTCCTTAATTCTTGAACTAATGACCTGAAATCTTCTTCGTTTCCCAACAATGGATCTAGTTCCAGATAATCAGAAGTGTCATATCTATGATTTGCTGGTGCTTTGAAGATAGGCGTGAAATAAATGTTCTCAATCGCAAGTTCGGTAAAGTACTCAATCTTTGCCTGAATGCCACGAAAGTTTCCGCCAAAGAAATTTTCTCTTGTTGGTAAGTTGCTCCAGTTTTCTAACTCCCTCTCCTTACCATTTTCTTCGCGGGCGAATCGATCTGGAAAAATCTGATAGAGAACTCCCTGTCGGAACCAATCCAAGTGATCACTCTGGGACCCTGAAATGTGCACATTCCTCATTCGTTAACTCCTCCTGATGCAAGTCCTCTGATTAATGATTTTTGTACTAGTAGAAACCCGATTACTGCTGGGATTGTGGCAGTTACTGTAGCCGCCATCAGCATCGTCCATCTCGTTCCATATTTCCCGGTGAAATTTGCAATTCCTAAGGGAACCGTAAAATTTTCTTGGCTATTTAGAACAATGAGTGGCCAAAGGAAATCATTCCAAGAGAAAAGAAATGCAAATAAGGCAACTGTCGCTATTGCAGGCTTGGCAATTGGAACAATAATTCTAAAAACTAGACTTAAAGTCCCAGCTCCATCCATTCTTGCCGCGTCATCCAAATCTCGAGGAATTGAATGAAAATATTGACGCATTAGAAATATTCCAAATGCTGTCCATAGACGAGGAATGATTAAGGCACCCAAAGAATTTGATAAGCCCAACTGTTGAACAATCTGATAAGTCGGAATAACTAACAGTGGCAAAGGAATCATGAGGGTGGAAAGGAATATCACCCAAATCGTTTTCTTAAACTTAAAATCAAATCTATCAAATGCATAAGCGGCAAGAATGCTAGTTATTACTTGACCAATTGTGATAAAAATTGCTACAAAAATTGAATTAAAGTAATATCGCGCAAAAGGTGCATCGGTCCAAGCATTCAAATAATTTTGCCAGTGAAAGTGCGTCGGTAGCAAGTACGGACTTGCGAATGCCATCTTAGGTGGCTTTAATGAAGTCGTAATCATCCAAAGAAATGGCAGTGCGACGAAGAAACCAATCCCTAGTAATAGAAAGTGTTTTGAAGCTGAAACAAATATTTTTCTAGGCATTTTTAATTACTTTCTTGGCCAGTAATCGTTGAACAGTCCCAAGCAACAGAACTCCCAATAGGATTAACCAACCTATTGCAGAGGCTGTGCCTAAATGAAATAGCCTGAATCCTTGGTTATACAACAGCATGGACAAGACCTGGGTCGAACCCATTGGGCCACCATTAGTCATGATAAAAATATGATCAAACACCTGAATTGAATCAATTATTCCGGTGATAAATACGACCAAAAAAATTGGCTTTAGGAGAGGTATCGTAATGAATCGAATGGCTTTTATTCCATCGGCACCATCGAGTGCTGCTGCCTCATATGTAGAGGTGGGAAGTGAAGCTAATCCCGCTGCAAATACAACCATAGCAAAACCAATCCGCTTCCAAATTCCCACAATGATTACAGCTGGTAAGGCAAATCGTGTATCTGATAACCAATTTGGTCCCATTACATTAAATGCACCAAGGGACTTATTAATGACTCCAGAAAACGGATCAAAAATCAATTTCCAAACAACTCCAGCAGCAACAGTCGCTGTGACGACAGGCGAAAAATATAGTGTTCGGTAAAAACGAGAAAATTTTATTTTTTGAAGATTTAGTGCGACTATAAACCCGAGAATTGTACTGAGAATCGTTACAAAAAATACGTATATCAGGGTTACTTTGATTGAAACGATGAACTCGTGGTTTTCAAATAGTAAACGATAATTATCAAATCCAATAAATTCCTTTACTGGATTAAGTCCGTCCCAGGAAGTAAAACTTATATAAAGCGACCAAATTAAAGGATATGCGTTAAAGATTAAAAATAGAAGAAATGCTGGAGCAATTAGCGCGTAGGCTTTGTATGCATTCGCAGATCGCATAATCCTTCAATTCTAGAGTGTATTGAGCAACTAAAAAAGAAGAGAGCGACCCAGAATTCCGTTACTGAATCGCTCTCTTCCATTGCTTTAAGGTAAAACTTTTCTTACAGCGGCATCAGCTGCTGCAAGTGCTTCCGCTACAGACACTTTTCCGTAAAATGCAGGTTCCAATGCCTTTGAAAAGGCGTCAGAAATTGCAGGATAAGTTTTTATAGCTGGACGTGCTTGGGCGTACTTTTGCTGGTCAACGAAGGCTTTTAGCCCTGGCTCGTCAACCATATGTTTTAACATTGTTGGGTGTGAAGCAACAGATGCTCTGATAGGCATGAAGTTGGTCTTTGCATCCCAACGAGCTTGAATATCAGCGCTAGTGAACCATTTAATGAATTTAATGGCTGCTGCATTTTTATCTGCGGAGCCCTTGAAAGACATTATTTGTTCGCCACCCATATTTGTTGCAGGTACTCCGCCTGTAGGAATAGGGAGCGTTGTGGTCCCGAACTCAAATGGTGCGTTTTCACGATATCCACCGACCATCCAGGATCCATCGATCCTCATTCCAGCTTGACCTTTGTCAAACGCTCCCCATTGGCCTGCTGTGGCAGAACGATCAACGTTAATGATGTCAACCAGGAATTGAAGTGCCTTCCGTCCTTTTTCCGTGTTAAATGTTGGCGCAGTGTTTGTCTTGTTTAGGAATCCTGCACCAATTTGCCACAAGTATGGTTGGAACTGCCAGGTCAGGCCCTCGCCAACACCCGTATAGATTTCCATTCCTTGTGTACCTCCACCAAGCTTAGAAATTGCAAGCGCAGCCGCTCGCATTTCATCCCAAGTTTTTGGTGGTTTATTTGGATTCAATCCAGCTTTTCTAAACAAATCTTTGTTATAGAACAAAGCTAGATTGTTTGTACTTGCTGGCAGTGATTGCAATTTCCCCTTATAAATTGAATACGTCAGCAATTGTGGATATATATCGCTTGATGCGGCTTTTACGCCGCCCAATGCAGCTCCTAGATCTTGTAATTTCCCGCTTGCATGAAGATTAGCCATCCAAGCAATATCAGTAGCTGCTAAGGCTGGAGTTGTTCCAGATGCGATAGAAGCTTGTAACTTAGGCAGCAAATCTCCCCATGGAAAGGTAACCGGTTTAACTGTTATACCAGGATTCTTTGAGTTGAACTCCTTAACAAGTCCGGCAAGAGCTTGTCCATTTCCGCCATCCCAGTAATTCCAGAATTCAAGTGTTACATTCTTTGAGGCAGCCTGCGCAGGCGCCATATGTGAAGTTGTGAGTGCCGTCGCTGCTGCGATTGCGACAGAGAAAAACACCTTTCGAGAACGAGTGAACATGAGCCCTCCTTAGGTCATGGAACATGTTGATGGCAAAAGTAAATGGAATGAAACATTGCGTCAATGGAATGTAACATGTTACATTCTTTTGATGACAAGCCTAAGAGACGTTGCCAAACAAGCCGGAATCAGTATCGCAACGGCGTCGCGTGTGATTAACCATCCTGAGAAGGTCAGCAAGTCAACTCGCGAAAAAGTTGAGAAAGCTATGGGCGAAGTTCTCTACGTGCAAAAAATTTCTACCATCCAAGAAAAAATAGCAGCTGTGTTTATCCCGGATCTTCAAAACCCAGTATTTACTCGAATAACCGAGGAAATTGAAAGCAGGGTTAAAAATCTAGGTTGGTCAATTTTGGTTTGCACAACATCGGATATTTTAGAGACAGAACGACAGCATGCATATGAATTCTTTTCACACAACATTAAGTCTTTAATTTTTGTAAGCTCAGTTGCAGCAAATTCTTCTGAAAATTATCCGCACTACAAGGCTCTCATTAAATCGGGAGCGCGAATGCTTTTTATTAATGGTGCCCCAAGGAACGTTAAAGCTACTTCAATATCTGACGATGAACTATTTGCAGGACAACTTGCAGCGGAACATCTTTTAAACTTAGGACACAGAAAAATTGGTTTCATAACTGGAAAAAGAACATCATCTCCAAGATCAACGCTTCGATTATCCGCCATTAAGAGTGAAGTTATTAAGCACGAGCACGCAAGCGTGAAAACCGTTTACGGAAATTGGGGGCATAAGGGCGGGTACGAAAGTTTTGCACAATTATATAAATTACATCCAAATATAACAGCAATTATCTGTGCTTCAGATCTGCAAGCAATCGGCGTACTTCAGTACTGTATTGAAAATGGCATTAACGTTCCCGATGAACTTTCCGTGATTGGATCGGATGGTATAGATCAAGGGGACTGGGTTAGCCCACCATTAACTTCTATTCAATTACCATTTAATGAGATTGCAAATGCTGTTTCACAGTGGCTTAATGCTAGAATGCAAGAGAATTTTATAACTCCAAATTCCGTGGAGATTCTGTTCAAGCCCAATTTGATTGAACGGAAAAGTACGAATAAACCTCGGAAAGGGATAAAAGTTGAAACTAATAAAGATACTTAAACTGCTACAAATAATTATGTCGCTAGTCCTGCTTTTCAATGTGGGCATGATACCTAGTGGTCACGCAGAAGGTTCCTCATCTACACCACTAAGCGAAGGCGATGTGATTTACCAGGTATTGGTAGATAGGTTTTCAAATGGTGACACAGCAAACGATAATCTAGGGCTTGGTGATTACAACCCGAATGATTTAGGCATGTATCACGGAGGTGATTGGAAAGGCTTAAAAAACAATCTCCAGTACATAAAGAATCTAGGCGTTACTGCTGTTTGGATTTCCCCTGTTTCTAAACAACAGCCTCTCAGCCGAGACGGTAATGAAGCTAGCTATCACGGTTACTTTACCAACGATTTTGCTACGCCGAACGTTCACTTTGGTTCACTTCAAGACTTGAAAGATATGGTCGCAGCTGGTCACGTCTTGGGATTGAAAATGATTTTGGACGTAGTTCCAAATCACACCGCCGATTATTTGCAGGGTACTGCTACCTCATATTCTCCAACTAGTTACTCGCCTGCCTATCCTATGAATGCCTCTAGCCTCTACCACCATTACGGAGATTGTCTATTCAATGGATATGAGACCCAGTATCAACTAGAAATTTGTGATCTTGGCGGATTGGTACATACAAGGATTGGATTCAGAATGTTGGATTCGATGGTGTGCGAGTTGATGCCGCAAGAAGTATTCCTCAAACCTGGCTTCAGTCCTTTGAGCAATATATTGGCGTGCCAACATTTGGGGAAATATTTGATGGAAACATCGACTATGTAGCCTCGTATCAGAATTATGAATGGGGCGTCTTAGACTTTCCCTTTTTCTTCAATGCACGCGATACTTTGTCAACAGATTCGAGTATGAACGCATTGAGCAGTCTCTTTGCACAGGACTATAAATATTCCAATCCAAATCGCTTAGAAACTTTCATCGACAATCACGATCGAGCAAGATTTCTTGCAAGATCCGGAGACAACTATCAAAGACTTCGAAGTGCTTTGGCATTATTGCTAACTGCACGAGGTGTTCCAGTTATCTATTATGGTACAGAGCAAGCAGACAACGGCAATATGAATGGCAATGAAATTCCAATAGCCAACAAAGATAATCGAAAAGATTTGAGTTCATTTAGTCAGACGTCAACAATCTACAATTGGATTCAACGTTTAACCGCAATGAAAGCTAACTATCCAGCCCTTCGAACTGGAACTCAACGAGAAATGTGGACTGATAACAACGTTTACGCTTTTTCACGAAGAGTCGATAGCACCGGTGCGGAAGCAATGACTGTGATAAGTAACAGTTGGGATAATCAAACAAGGACTATTCCAATCCGTGCTGAATCGAGTTTGCCGGTTGGTACAACTTTGACTAACTTGCTAAATACAAGTCAAACGGTAGTCATACAAAGTGGTGGCGTAACTGGAAAACAAATTACGGTAAGCCTTGGAGAGCATGAAGCCAAAGTATTTGTTCCAGGATCTCCATTCAGTACATTCACGCCTGCTTCGAGAAATCTCACAACTATTAACGTTCACTACAATGTCGGTTGGGGAAATTCGATTAGCATTCGCGGCAACTCAGATCCATTAAGTTGGTTCGGAGGTAGGCCAGCAAGAAATATTGCTTCTGATGTATGGCAATTTCAGGTGGAGCGAATTCCTAATGGACAATATTTCGAATTTAAGCCATTGATAAATGATAGTTCGTGGTCACAAGGTGGAAACTTCAGTGGATACGGAGGACAAACAATAGATATTTATCCAAACTTTTAGCGGAATAATCGTGAGTTGATCTTTGAATATTTCAGAGAAAAATTGCACGTATATTTATTTGCACAAAACAAAAGCCCCTCTATTTTAGAGGGGCTTTTGTCATCAATTAGAAAATTAAGCCATTGCCTTCTTTAAGTTCTCATCAATTGAGTTCAAGAACTCCTGTGTAGTTTGGTACGGCGCATCCTTTGAGATTAGAAGTGACAAATCCTTTGTCATCTTTCCTTGCTCAACAGTTTCAATACATACACGCTCAAGGGTTGCACAGAACTTCGCAAGCTCGGCGTTGTTATCCAACTTTGCACGGTGTGCAAGGCCTTGTGTCCACGCAAAGATTGAAGCGATTGGGTTTGTAGATGTCGCCTTACCTGCCTGGTGATCGCGGTAGTGACGTGTCACAGTTCCGTGAGCAGCCTCTGATTCGCAGATCTTTCCATCTGGTGTCATCAATACAGATGTCATCAAACCAAGTGAGCCGTAACCCTGTGCAACGGTGTCAGATTGAACATCGCCGTCATAGTTCTTACATGCCCAGACATATCCACCCTCCATGCGCAATGACATGGCAACCATGTCATCGATCAAGCGGTGCTCGTACCAGATACCTGCAGCATCAAATTGAGCCTTGAACTCTGCCTGGTAAATCTCTTCAAAGATGTCCTTGAAGCGACCATCGTATGCCTTAAGAATTGTGTTCTTAGTTGATAGGTAGACAGGGAACTTGCGGAGTAATCCGTAGTTCAATGATGCGCGTGCAAAGTCGCGGATTGAATCATCGACGTTGTACATCGCCATCGCCACACCTGAGGATTCAAAGTTAAAGACCTCTGTGTTAATTGGTGCTGATCCATCTTCTGGAACAAATGAGATCGTTAGCTTTCCAGGACCTGGAACCTTGAAATCTGTTGCGCGGTACTGGTCACCAAATGCGTGACGACCGATAACGATTGGCTTGGTCCAATGAGGAACCAAGCGCGGAACGTTGCTGATGATGATTGGCTCACGGAAGATAACTCCACCAAGAATGTTACGGATTGTTCCGTTAGGAGACTTCCACATCTTCTTAAGGCCGAACTCTTCAACACGTGCCTCATCTGGAGTAATAGTTGCGCACTTGATACCAACGCCATGCTTTTGGATTGCGCGAGCTGAGTCAATTGTTACCTGATCATCAGTTGCATCGCGGTGTTCCATGCCCAAGTCGTAGTACTCGAGGTTCACATCTAAGTAAGGCAGGATCAATGAATCCTTGATGAACTGCCACATAATGCGTGTCATTTCATCGCCATCTAGTTCGACGACTGTGCCTGTTACTTTGATCTTGCTCATTGTTTCTCCTTGTTTAGAGTGTCTCGTCAATTAAAGGGTTTGGACATCTGCTTGCTTTGCACGTACCGCTTCAGCCGCCTCTTTAAGAGCAGCAACTTCAGTATCGGTTAGCGCGCCTTCTACAACCTTCTTGATGCCGGTGCGACCGATCTCGGCTTCTACGCCAAGGTAGACACCAGAGATTCCATACTCGCCATCAACCCATGCGCACACGGGCATAACAGCACCTGAATCTTCAATCACAGCTTTGGCCATACGTGCGGCGGCGGCAGATGGTGCGTAATAAGCAGAACCTGTCTTAAGAAGTGCTACAACTTCAGCTCCACCATTACGTGTGCGATCAACAAGGGTTGCAATCTCTTCCTGTGAAAGAAGTTCGCTCAATGGCTTTCCATCAACTGTGCAACGGCTTGGAACTGGAACCATGGTGTCGCCATGTGAACCAAGTGTCAGAGTCTTTACCGCTGCAACCTTTACGCCAAGCTTTTCAGCTACAAAGTTTGTAAAGCGAGCGGTATCTAGCATTCCTGCCTGGCCCATGACGCGGTTCTTTGGAAAGTTTGTTGCAATCTGTGCCAAGGCGGTCATCTCATCTAGAGGGTTTGAGACCACGATGATGACGGCCTTTGGAGAATGCTTTGCAATATTTTCAGCAACACCTCGAACGATTCCAGCGTTAACTCCGATGAGATCCATGCGGCTCATTCCGGGTTTGCGTGGAAGACCTGCGGTGATAACAACTACATCTGAGTTAGCTGTTGCTTCATAGCCAGCACCTTCTGGTGTGGTTGTAGCTCCGATAATCTTTGTCTCAAATCCTTCAATTGAACGAGACTGATTCATATCTAAAGCCAAACCTTCTGACTTACCTTCGAGAATGTCAGTTAATACGACGGTGTCAAAAACATCATATTCAGCTAAACGAAGAGCTGTTGTTGAACCGTAGAAACCTGCACCGACTACTGTGACTTTGCCACCCATCGTGACTCCATTCATGGCTGATTGCGAATAGGGAAACTCTACCGTCCGCGAGGAAGTGCAATTGCCAGCGTAAATAGTGCAATTGCTATCGCCAACGGAAGGTAAAACTCAACTCGACGGAAATCTCGGGATTTGAGAGCTACGCCCGCGGTTCCGATCGCAATAAATAGTGATCCTGCTCGCACAAATCCAAGAACGCCTAAAACCACACCAGTCAGGACTAATCCATAACTTATAAGGCTCAGTACCCGATTATTCAACTGCATGCATCAACCACATTTGTCAGCAACATGGCACGAGTCATCGGACCAACTCCCCCAGGCATTGGAGCCACATATGAAGCCTTTTCAAATACACCTGGGCAGACATCGCCCTCTAGGCCATTTTCAGTTCTAGAGATTCCAACATCAATTACTACTGCACCCTCTTTGATCATTTCTGCTTTTAAGAAATGTGATTGCCCAATAGCAGCAACGACAATATCTGCCTTCTTTGTATGTAGAGTTAAATCCTTGGTACCTGTATGGGTCAAAGTGACAGTTGCATTTTCTTGTTTGCGGGTTAGCAATAAACCTAATGGGCGACCGACTGTTAAACCGCGACCAATGACGGTAATTTCTGCACCTTGTGTTGAAATCTTGTAATGCTCTAATAGCGCAACGATTCCACGAGGTGTGCATGGCAGAGGTGCTTCATATCCTGAAACTAGACGTCCCAGATTAAGTGGGTGCAACCCATCCGCATCCTTGCTTGGATCTATCGCTTCAAGAACTCTTTGTGTGTTAATTCCTTTGGGCAATGGAAGTTGAACTATGTAACCGGTGCATTCCTTGGAGCTGTTTAAATCTGCAATCGCAGCCAAGATATCTTTCTCGGTCGCACTTTGTGGAAGATCTACTCGAATTGAATTGATCCCAACTTCATGACAATCCCGGTGCTTACCATTTACATATGAATGCGATCCTGGATCATCGCCAACTAAAACTGTTCCAAGGCCCGGAGTAATTCCCTGAGCTTTAAGCGCGGCAACTCGTGTAGTTAATTCAGCTTTGATCGCTGAAGCAACTGCCTTGCCATCTAAAATCTGCGCGCTCATGATGTAAGCCTATCTACTCAGTTATGCGTGAGAGAAATGTCGAGTATTAGTGAAAAACATCGCGATTCCAGCCGCCTTTGCCGCTGCAATAACCTCTTCATCACGCACGCTGCCACCAGGCTGAACAACTGCGGTTACTCCGGCATCGATCAGAATTTGAAGACCATCGGCAAATGGGAAGAAGGCATCACTTGCCGCAACAGATCCCTTGACTCGATCCCCTGCTCGAGAAACCGCTAAACGTGCAGAATCAACCCGATTAACTTGTCCCATTCCAATTCCAACAGATGCGGTCATCTTTGCTAGCAATATTGCATTGCTTTTTACAGAGCGAACACTTCGCCATGCAAACTCAAGATCCTTCATGGTTTGAGGATCAACCGAAGCACCACTGACTTGAATCCAATTAGCTGGCGAATCTCCTTGAGCATCTATCAGATCTGTTGCTTGCAATAACATTCCGCCAGATACGGGGCGAAGCTCTAACGGATGAATAGTCGATACTTCACATTTTAAGATTCGAATCGATGGCTTTTTCATTAATAGCTCTAACGCATCCTCATCAAAATCAGGAGCGATTAAGACTTCAGTGAAGATCTTTGACAAGGGCTCGGCCATTGCAAGATCTACTTTTCTATTTGCTGCAACGACTCCCCCAAATGCAGATACAGGATCGCACTCATGTGCATGTTGATATGCAATAGCTACACCTAGTTCGCATACTGCAACGCCGCAAGGGTTTGCGTGCTTCATGATTGCAACTGCAGGGTCGCGATGATCCAAAACCGCTCTCCATGCTGCATCAGCATCTGTGTAGTTGTTGAAAGACATCTCCTTGCCGTGGAGTTGTTGAGCGTTGACGATTCCAGATGTAGCCCCTGAATAAATCGATGCTGCCTGATGTGGATTCTCACCGTAACGAAGTGAGCTCTGACGGTTCCAAATCTGTCCAAACCAATCTGGAAGTATATTGCCTTCAGATTGCCCAAGCCAGTTAGCGATGGCTAGGTCGTATTGTGCTGTTGTCCGAAATACTTCGAGCGCTAATTGCCGACGCTCTGCTTCAGTAAAGCCTCCGGCCGCCACCGCAGCGATCAACTGGTCGTACTGAGCTGTATGAGAAATAACAGCGACAGAGCTGTGGTTCTTTGCAGCACCCCGCAGCATTGATGGGCCACCGATATCTATTTGTTCGATGCACTCTTGAAAGCTGGCACCTGATGCAATTGTTTCGGTAAATGGATAAAGATTAATGATCACTAAATCAAATGGAGCGATATCAAGATCTGCGATTGCTGCTAAATGCTCTGGATTGTTTTGATCAGCCAAAATTCCGCCATGAACGCGAGGATGTAATGTCTTAACTCTTCCACCCATGATTTCAGGAAAGCCTGTGTACTGACTAACTTCAACAACTGGTATTCCGGCATCTGCTAAATTCTTTGCAGTTGAGCCAGTTGAAAGAATTTCGATGCCAGCTAAGTGAAGGGCTGTGCCAACTTCAATTAGACGATCTTTATCGTAGACGCTAACAAGTGCTCGACGGAGTGTTTTTCTCATCCTGTTTTGGTCTCCAGTGTTGGAATAATCAAAGCGATGGTCGCAACTATGAGACCGCGTTCTACTTTCTTAATTCTCTCATGAAGTGTCGCCTCGGTATCGTCCGGCAGCACGGGAACCTCCATTTGGGTGATTATCGGTCCTGTATCAACACCGGCATCTACCCAATGCACCGTTGTTCCAGTCACGGAAACACCTGCAGCAAGGGCATCACGAACCGCATGTGCCCCTGGAAAATCTGGAAGCAAAGCTGGATGGCTATTAATGGTTGGAAAGTGATTAACAAACTGTGGAGACAAAATTCGCATGAAACCTGCGCTGACAACTAAATCTGGGTTGTAAAGATCAACCTGGTCAAACAACCGCTTATTCCACGAGTGTCGATCCTCGGTTAACTCGACAACTGCGGTGTTAATAGCTGCCTTCCTTGCTCGATCTAAAACCTGAGCATCTGCGCGGTCAGAGACAACAGCAACTATTTGAATCTCAAGCTCTGATGCATCAATAATCGCCTGCGCCAAAGATCCTTGTCCCGAGGCCAGGATGACTATCCGCTTTCTCATCTTCGATTCAGAACTCTTGGAATATATAAAGCTAATAGAGCGCCTAGGCAAAGCTCTGCAGCGATTGCCAGTGTGAATTTCCAGGTCGAGACACCAACGGCGGACATAGCATCGGTGATAAGTGCTCCGCTTCCCGAGTACCCCACAAAGGCGGCTAGAAGTACAGCCACTATCAAACTTTGAATCAATACCTTTTGATTCAAAGAAATAGTCCATGTCACTAGTAGCGCACCCGCTGCAACAACAAAGAGAATTCCGATAAATGAAATCATAGATTTACCATCTGGAAGTGCCCCTAAAAGCGGCATTGCAGGAATCTTATTTAATCTAAAGGATGATGGTGAAACCAAGGTTCCAGAACCAACTGCAAAGCCAACCCCTGAAAAGTATGCAAGTGTAGAAACGATGGCGTTGGGGATGTACAAAATATTGAGTATTAGTAAAAGAAATCCACCAAATATTCCGGGCTGTAGAACTGTTGTTAAATTCTTAACCACAGAAATATTCATTAGAAGTAGAAGGCCAAAGACAATCGCTGAAACACCTAGCAACAAGGCGATGATGCGAGAGCCGTAAAGAAAACCTTGGCCTAAAGCGACACGTCTTCCAACAGTTGCTGCGCACAACAGAGAAAATGGCAAAACATAAATCAACGCGAAGTACCAGACTGGGCGGATCGATTCAGTCTTTGAAAACAATGAAGCAGCTAGAGCAAAAAGTGTGTACCCCGCAGCAAAAACTGCACGAGCTGGCGCAACCAAGGATGAATCATTATCGAGGCGCTCAATGGTGCGTGCTACGCCGTTACGAATTGCAAGCACAGGAAATATCAAAGCCCCCAAGGGTAGATATGAAAGATGTCCAGCTAAACCTGAAGGTGGCAGAGAAAGATCAAATGGAATTGAATGCGCACCGATCCAAATCCACAACGCTGCACGAAGAGGATCTCCCGTATTTCCAGTAGCGCTACCCGCGGTAGCCCAGGCAAGTAATGCGATAAATGAAGTTGGAAGTAAAAGCCAAGCAACGCTACGCAAGACTTGGGGCAATGCAGCTCCAAGTACTCGCGCGATCATTGTTATCGACCCATTATTGCGCGTAACAAACGCGCGGTTTCGCTAGGTGTTTGACCGACCTTAACGCCGGCAGCTTCCAATGCATCTTTCTTACCCTGAGCCGTTCCCGATGAACCAGAGACGATGGCACCTGCGTGACCCATTGTCTTTCCTTCTGGTGCGGTAAAGCCTGCAACATAACCAACTACTGGCTTGGTTACATACTCGGCGATAAATGCAGCTGCACGTTCTTCGGCATCTCCACCGATTTCACCAATCATTACGATCGCCGTTGTTTCAGGATCATCTTGGAATGCACGAAGGCAATCGATGTGTGTTGTTCCAATAACAGGATCTCCACCAATACCAACAGCTGTACTAAAACCAATGTCGCGCAGTTCGTACATCATTTGATAAGTAAGGGTTCCAGATTTTGATACTAAACCAATTGGGCCAGAGCCGGTGATATCAGCCGGAATAATTCCAACATTTGATTTACCTGGGCTAATCAAGCCTGGGCAGTTTGGCCCGATGATCTGAGTAGTTCCCTTTGTCTGCGCGTATGTGTAGAAGCTTGCAGAGTCATGAACTGGAATTCCTTCGGTGATTACAACAACTAGTGGCATCGCTGCATCGATTGCATCAATTACTGCAGCCTTTGCAAACTTAGGGGGAACGAAAACTACAGAAACATTTGCACCAGTTGCAGACATCGCTTCTGCCACTGTGTTGAACACTGGAAGTTGGTGGCCATCGATATCGACAACCTGTCCACCCTTACCTGGCGTTACTCCACCGACAACCTTGGTACCTGAAGCCAACATACGACGGGTGTGCTTGGTTCCTTCAGAACCTGTCATTCCCTGAACAATTACCTTGCTTGCATCATTGATAAAGATAGACATTACTTCGCCGCCAATTCTGCAGCGCGATTTGCTGCTCCATCCATTGTGTCTGCCTGTTCAACCAGTGGGTGCGCAGCCTTTGCCAAAATGGCACGTCCTTCAACAACATTGTTTCCATCGAGGCGAACCACGATCGGCTTAGTCGCCTTTGGACCAAGTAATTCAAGGGCTTGAACAATGCCATTTGCAACAGCATCACATGCGGTGATTCCACCAAAGACATTAACGAAAACGCTCTTCACATCCTTGTCACCAAGAATGATTGAAAGACCATCGGCCATGATTTGAGCAGATGCTCCGCCGCCAATATCAAGGAAGTTAGCTGGGCGAACTCCGCCATGCTTTTCTCCTGCGTATGCAACAACATCAAGAGTGCTCATTACAAGACCGGCACCATTTCCGATGATTCCTACTTCGCCTTCAAGCTTTACGTAATTAAGTCCCTTTTCCTTAGCTGCAGCTTCTAATGGATTTTCTGCTGCTTGGTCAACAAGCGCCTCATGATCTGGTTGACGGAAATCAGCGTTGTCATCAAGGGTTACCTTGCCATCAAGTGCGATTACTTTGCCATCCTTGGTCTTAACCAATGGGTTAACTTCAACAAGGGTTGCATCCTCGCCCTGGAAAACATCCCACAGCTTCAAGAGAACATCTGCAACTTGATCTGCAACATCTGTTGGGAACTGCGCAGCTGCAACGATCTCCTTTGACTTAGCAAGTGAGATTCCATCAACTGCAGATACGGGAATCTTTGCAAGCTTTTCTGGCGCAGTGTGTGCAACCTCTTCAATATCCATTCCGCCTGAAACAGATGCCATCACTAAAAATGTGCGGTTTGAGCGATCAAGCAAGATCGCTAAGTAGTACTCAGATTCAATTGGTGCAGCTGCAGCGATCATCACTGTATGAACTGTGTGACCCTTGATATCCATTCCAAGAATCGCGCCTGCTTTTTCACGAGCATCCTGTGGGTTCTCTGCCAGCTTCACTCCGCCAGCCTTTCCACGTCCTCCAACTTTGACCTGTGCCTTTACGACAACCTTTCCGCCAATAGTTGCTGCAGCTTTTTCTGCCTCATCCGCGGTTGTTGCAACGCTTGCAGCTAGTACAGGGACTCCATGCTTTTCAAAGATGTCTCGGGCTTGGTATTCAAAGAGATCCACTGGGCTTCCAATCAGTTCAGTTCTGATGCGCTAATGGGGGTAATCCTAGAGCTTCTCTACGGGTGCATAACGCAGCAGCAAACGCTTCTCGCCATATTGGCCGAAGTTAATTGTGGCCTCGGCCTTGTCTCCCGCGCCTGCAAGGGAGACAACGGTGCCCAATCCAAATGTGTCATGTGACACACGCTCACCAACTGCGAGCTCCATGGCAACACTTTTCTTGCCCGTTGCCCGAGGAGGCGGTGCTATGGCTGTTCTAGATTTCTTGATCAATGATGGAGAAACAGATGTCCGAGATTGATTACGCCATTCAATAACATCCTCTGGAATTTCATCCAAGAATCGTGATGGCGGATTGTAATTAGGGGCGCCCCAAGTTGATCTGTATTCAGCACGTGAGATGTAAAGCCGTTGACGTGCACGAGTTAAACCAACATAAGCAAGGCGACGTTCTTCTTCAATCTCATCTTTTTCTCCCAAGGTACGAGAGTGAGGAAAGATTCCATCTTCCATGCCAGTTAAGAAAACTGTGGGGAATTCCAAACCCTTTGCAGTGTGCAGAGTCATCATGGTTACAACACCACCATGATCTTCGCCTTCTGGAATCTCATCAGCATCAGCAACTAAGGAAACCTTCTCTAGGAATCCTGCAAGTGAAATCTCTTCATCTTCACCTAGCTCTTCAAAGGGTCTTTCTTCATACTCCATTGAAACGGCTACAAGTTCTTTGAGGTTTTCAACTCTGACTTCATCTTGTGGGTCGGTGCTATCTGCAAGCTCTTTCAGCAAGCCTGATTGCTCTAGAGCCGCCTCAACTATTACTGAAGGTTTGGTCTTGGCTTCTACTAAAACGCTTAACGCACTGATCATTGAGGTGAACTCATTAATGGCTTGTGCTGCTCGTGCCGGAACAGAAGGAATCTCATTGCAGCGCAGTAATCCTTGCCAAAAAGAGATGTTGTTGTCGCGAGCGTAGAGATCAACATAATCCAGAGATGTATCACCGATTCCGCGCTTAGGAACATTGATAATTCTGCGAAGTGAGATCTCATCTTCAACATTGGCCAAGACGCGTAGATAAGCCAGCAAATCCTTAACTTCACGCCGTTCATAGAAGCGAAGACCGCCAACTACTTTGTATGGAAGCGCGCTGCGCATAAAGACTTCTTCAAAAACGCGAGATTGAGCGTTAGTCCGGTAAAAGATCGCTGTGTCGCCGGGCGTTGAAACCCCTTCTCGTTGAAGAGATTTAATCTCATCGGCAATGAAGTTGGCTTCATCATGTTCGCTTTCAGCTACATATCCAACAAGCGGTGTTCCAGAACCGGCATCAGACCAAAGATTTTTCTCTTTTCGGCTTTCATTGCGAGTAATAACAGCGTTTGCAGCGTTGAGAATATTTTGGGTTGAACGATAATTCTGTTCGAGCAACACGGTGCGAGCATTTGGGTAATCCATTTCAAACTGCAAGATATTACGAATCGTTGCTCCTCGGAATCCGTAGATCGATTGATCGGCATCTCCCACAACGCACAACTCTGCTGGAGGTTGTCCTTCAAGCTCAGTGCCAACTAACTCCTTTACAAGGATGTACTGGGCATGGTTTGTATCTTGATACTCATCAACCATCACATGACGAAAGCGAGATCTAAATCGAGCCTTGGCTTCTGGAAAACGTTGTAACACTTCTACCGTTTTCAGGATCAAATCATCAAAATCCATCGCATTAGCCCGCATCAAACGTTGTTGATATACCGCGTAAACATCGGCAACTACCTGCTCAAATTGATTTGTAGTTGCGTTGAGATAATCCTGAGGCCCTAATAACTCATTTTTAGCGTTAGAAATCATGGATTGAAATTGACGAGCGGGATATCGCTTGGGATCCAGGTTCAGCTCCTTGGCAACGATTGTGATTAATCGATTGGAATCAGCGGAGTCATAGATGCTAAATGAGTTGCTATATCCCAGACGCATCGCCTCTTGCCGCAAGATTCGAACACATGCAGAGTGAAATGTTGAGACCCACATTGACTTTGCAATTGGACCAACTAGCTCAGCAACACGTTCTTTCATCTCGCCAGCTGCTTTGTTGGTAAAGGTAATTGCAAGAATTTGATATGGCGAAACATCTCGGCGGGACATCAAGTATGCGATTCGACGGGTTAAAACTCGAGTCTTTCCAGAACCTGCGCCTGCAACTACCAACAATGGACCGCCTGAATGAGTAACCGCCTCCGCCTGTTGAGGGTTAAGCCCCTCGATGAGCGGATCGATTTCAGACATACCGCTGAGTCTATTAGGGTTGTCACATGGAACCGATCGCAGATACCGAGATCAAGCGAGTTTTGGTCATCAACGCCCACCCTGATGATTCAGATTTCGGAGCGTCAGGAACAATCGCCCAGTGGGTGAAAAAGGGAATTGAAGTTGCCTACGTGTTTTGCACCAATGGCGATCAAGGCGGAGAAGAATCTGGTTTTACCAAAGAAGAGATGCCTGCTATTCGCCAACGCGAACAACGTGCGGCAGGTGCAGCTATCGGCGTCACCGATATAACCTTTTTAAATTATGTGGATGGGCATCTAGAACCAACTATCGAACTTCGCAAAGATATTGTGCGACAGATTCGTATTTCACAACCCGATCGAATTGTGTGCCAAAGCCCCGAACGAAACTGGGATCGAATTGGTGCAAGCCATCCAGATCACTTGGCAGCAGGTGAGGCAACAATTCAAGCTGTTTACCCAGATGCACGTAACCCTTTTGCCTTCACAGATTTGCTTGATAACGAGGGTCTAAAGCCATGGCGTGTGAAAGAGGTATGGGTATCTGGTTTTGCTCACCCTGATCACTGGGTTGATATCACCGATACATTTGATTTGAAGATGGCCGCGCTCCACGCTCACGCTTCTCAAACAGCGCACAACAAGGATTTAGAGAAGATGGTTCGTGAATGGGGTCAACGCAACGCAGGTATGGGTGGGCTCCCTGAAGGTCGCATCGCTGAAGCTTTTAAGATTGTAAATACCGCATAAAGTCTGCGGCTTGTTAATAACTAACTTGTAACTACTACTCGATTAATTGAGATCGGTTGATTAGGGGTACCGTCAGCGCCCCCACCTTTAACACCAGCACGTGCAATAGCTTTAACGATATCTAGACCTTGAGTAATCATGCCCCAAACTGTGTAGTTAGCGCCCAATGTTGTGTCAGCAAAAACCAAGAAGAATTGACTTCCATTTGTTCCAGGTCCTGAATTAGCCATCGCAACTGTTCCTGCTGGATAGTTATTTACACCTTCTGCTGGAAGATTTTCATCACGGAATGTAAAGCCAGGCCCGCCGCTACCGGTTGCAGTTGGATCTCCGCATTGCAACACATACAAACCTTTGGTTGTAAGGCGGTGACACAAGGTGTTATCAAAGTAGCCACCTCGTGCAAGAGTTGCTAACTGGGTCACTGTTATTGGCGCTTTTGCAGCAAATGTTCTTACAACAATATTTCCGCAGTTTGTTTCAAAGGTGAATACCTTTGCAAATTTCTTAGGAAGTTTGTCAGCGGGTGAAACAGATGGTGGTGTGTGACCAACCGCCTTTGTTGTTTTGCACTTTATTGCTGGAACCTTTGCAGATTTTACAGATTTACTTTTTGATTCAGCAAAAGCAGAGGGTGAAAGAATGAGAGAGATTGCCACAACAGCAACTACAAGCCTCTTTACATCGACTCCCTTTGACATAGCGCTAATGGTAAATCTAAACCCTGTGAAAACCCTTAATTTATTCCCATTCAATGGTGCCAGGTGGCTTGCTCGTAACATCCAGTACTACTCGATTAACCTCACGGACCTCATTGGTTATACGGGTAGAAATCCTTTCAAGCACCTCGTAAGGCACCCGAGACCAATCTGCGGTCATCGCATCTTCAGATGAAACAGGGCGCAAAACAATAGGGTGACCGTAAGTGCGCCCATCCCCCTGAACTCCAACGCTGCGAACATCGGCTAATAGGACTACTGGGCACTGCCAAATATCGCGATCTAACCCAGCCAACTTTAACTCAGCTCTAGCAATTGCATCAGCCTCGCGCAGTAAATCTAAACGCTCTAGTGTGACAGCGCCGATGATGCGAATACCAAGCCCAGGACCTGGAAATGGCTGTCGCCAAACTATCTCTTCAGGCAATCCAAGTTCTAAGCCGACCTGTCGAACCTCATCCTTGAACAATGTGCGAAGTGGTTCTACTAAAGTAAATTGAAGATCATCAGGTAAGCCACCAACATTGTGATGTGACTTAATGTTTGCTGTACCTGTTCCTCCACCAGATTCAACAACATCTGGATACAAGGTGCCTTGGACTAAGAACTCGACATCTCCGCCTGCTGCGATCTCGCGCGCAGCTGATTCAAATGAACGGATGAATTCACGGCCGATTATCTTTCGTTTTTCTTCAGGATCTGTAACATCCTTAAGGGCGTTTAAGAATTGATCCTTGGCATCAATAACAACTAGTTGAACTCCGGTAGAGGCAACAAAGTCGCGCTCGACTTGTTCAGCCTCACCTTTGCGCAACAAGCCGTGATCTACGAAAACGCAGGTTAACTGATTACCAACCGCCTTTTGAATTATCGCCGCAGCCACCGCTGAGTCGACTCCTCCAGATAAACCACAAATAACCTTTTTGTCGCCAATAACAGCTTTAGCCTTTGCGATTTCAGTGTCGGCGATATTTGCTGTTGTCCAGGTTGCATCACATTTAGCGATATTGACTAGCCAGTTCTGCAAAATCGCTTGCCCGTATTCGCTGTGAAGAACTTCTGGATGGAATTGAACTCCGGCAAATTGCGCGGATTCATTTTCAAATGCTGCGATTGATGTATCTGAGGTCGAAGCAGAGATCGAAAACCCTGCCGGCGGTTGTGAAACCGCATCCCCATGTGACATCCAGACCTTTTGCTGAGCAGGCAATCCTGCAAATAATTTAGATGTTGAAACAACAGTTGTATCTGTCCGACCAAACTCTGATTTTCCTGTTTGGCTAACAACTCCGCCTAGGGCTGCAGCCATTGCTTGAAAGCCATAACAGATTCCAAACACGGGGATACCTAAATTGAAAATGCCTTCATCTACCTTGGGGGCGTGATCGGCATACACGCTGGAAGGGCCGCCAGATAAAATAATTGCAGATGGATTTTTGGCAGCTACCTCTGCCGCAGTAATTGATGATGGAACGATCTCGGAAAAAACCTTGGCTTCGCGAACACGTCGTGCGATTAACTGTGCGTACTGAGCACCAAAATCAACAACAAGTACTCCACGAACTTCAGCCACGGTGAATAAGTACCTCTACGCGCTGGAACTCCTTAACATCTGAGTAACCACATGTCGCCATTGCGCGACGGAGTGCGCCAAACAAGTTCATTGAACCATCTGATGTATGTGAAGGTCCGAGCAAGATCTCTTCCAAGCTTCCAACGGTTCCTACATTTACCCGCTCTCCACGTGGAAGAACTGGGTGATGTGCTTCTGATCCCCAGTGCCAACCAAGGCCTGGTGCTTCTACAGCTTTAGCTAAAGGAGATCCCATCATTACCGCATCTGCTCCACATGCAATCGCCTTTGCAATATCTCCACTGCGTCCTACTGAACCATCTGCGATGACATGGACATAACGTCCACCTGATTCATCTAGGTATTCGCGGCGAGCTGCAGCTACTTCAGCAACAGCTGATGCCATAGGAACTTCGACACCTAAAACCTTGCGAGTTGTATGTGCTGCGCCTCCACCAAAACCTACGAGAACTCCAGCTGCACCTGCGCGCATTAAGTGAAGAGCGGCGGTTGAGGTTGCAACGCCACCAACGATGACTGGGACATCTAATTCGTAAATAAACTTCTTAAGGTTAAGCGCTTCACTCTCTGCCGCAACATGCTCTGCAGAAACTGTGGTCCCGCGAATAACAAAGATGTCAACGCCAGCTGCGATTACCGCCTTATGGAACTCTGCAGTCCGTGCTGGTGACAAGGATGCAGCAACAGTTATACCTGCATCGCGAATCTGCTGAATTCGATCTTTAATCAACTCGGGGCGAATCGGTGCGCTGTAAATTTCTTGCATCCGCTTTGTTGCATGCTTGTCTGGCATCGATGCGATCTCGCCCAGTGGAATTCGAGGATCTTCATAACGAGTCCACAAACCTTCAAGGTTGAGAACTCCCAACCCCCCAAGCTTTCCAATGGTGATTGCGGTTTCAGGTGAAACCACTGAATCCATCGGCGCTGCCATCATTGGTAGATCAAACTTATAAGCATCTATCTGCCAGCTGGTAGAGACATTTTCAGGATCACGTGTTCGGCGGCTGGGAACGATAGCTATGTCATCAAAGGAGTATGCGGTGCGAGCGCGCTTTCCTGGGGCGATTTCGATGTGATTCATGAGCGGCCCTTCTTTTGATAGTTCGGTGCATCAGCAACATGTGCCACATCATGCGGGTGGCTCTCCTGCAATCCTGCTGCAGTAATTTGAATCAAGCGTCCTTCACGACGAAGGGTTTCGATATCTGGGGCACCTGCGTAGCCCATACCTGAACGAAGTCCACCAACGAGTTGATGTACAACCTCAGCCACAGATCCGCGGAATGCAACCTTGCCTTCAATTCCTTCAGGAACCAATTTGTCCTCAGACAAAACATCATCCTGCATGTAGCGATCCTTTGAATATGACTTCTGTTCTCCGCGAGATTGCATCGCACCTAATGAACCCATGCCGCGGTATGCCTTGTACTTAACACCATTGATCTCTACTAACTCACCAGGAGACTCATCACATCCTGCTAGCAATGAACCCAGCATTACTGAGTTTGCACCAGCAACAAGTGCCTTAACGATGTCACCTGAATACTGCAAGCCACCATCTGCGATTAATGGGATACCTGCTTTGTTGCACGCTTTAGATGCTTCAAGGATTGCAGTTACTTGTGGAACTCCAACACCTGCAACAACACGGGTTGTACAGATTGATCCTGGACCAACGCCAACCTTGACAGCATCTGCACCAGCGTTGATTAAAGCTTGAGCACCCGCACGTGTTGCAACATTGCCACCAATAACTTCAGTTGTTGGAGAAAACTTTTTGATTCGAGCGATCGCATCGAGAACTGCACGGTGATGACCATGTGCGGTATCTACAACTACAACATCAACACCTGCTTCAATTAAAGCTTGGGCACGGGCAAAACCATCATCACCAACACCAACCGCTGCCCCTGCTAAACCAACATTCTTAACAAGTTTGACATGAGTAACTTGGGCCTCGATCGGTAGGTTGCGGTGGATGATTCCAATTCCGCCAGCCTTTGCCATGGCGATCGCCATCTCAGATTCTGTAACTGTGTCCATCGCTGATGAAACCAGCGGCACCGCAATTGAGATATTTCGTGTCAGCTGTGTAACTGTGCTGACCTCAGATGGAACTACATCCGATGCATCTGGCAGAAGAAGAACATCGTCGTATGTCAGGCCAAGCATTGCGACCTTGTCTGTATCGCTCATCTGGCCTCCCCGATCAATGAAGACCCAAGTCTATCGGGGCTTTAGAGCCCTAAAGCACCCTCGATTGCCGCACAAGCATGGGTTAAATCTTGGGCGACGATCACATCGTTGCATATATCAAGATCCCATCCTGGCCCTCCCACAATCACGCGTGGTGCGGGGCGAATAGCTGGAATCTCTCGGAAGAACTTTGCATCGCTATTTTGGCTTAGTTGCGCCCATAGAAATATTGCTGGAGGAGCAGATCGCCGCACCATCGCATCAATTGCTTCCAGCGGTGTACGAGCACCGAGAAAGAAGCTTTCAATCTTTTTCTCGGCGAGTGCTGCAGCAAGTGCATGCAGGGCAAGACAATGCATCTCCTCACCAACAGCTGCAAGTAAAACAGGTTGCGCATTCTTTGGAGTTTTAATCTCCGGAACACCTTCGCGCATGATGCGCTTAAGAAGCTCTGAAAGCATGTGCTCTACTTCGATTCCAGAGCCATCTTCTTCCCACTCATTTCCGACTAAAAACAAAAGCGGAACAATGACTTCAGTCCATGTAGAAATAACACCGTTATCTGCAATATCTTTTCTTAAGGCGGCTTCAATAAAGGTTTTATCTAAAATCTTGGCTGCTCTATGTATTGAATCCACCAACTCTTCACGAACCTCAAAGTTATCGACTAACTTTTCAATCTTCATCGATCCTTTGTGTGCCTTCGCCTGCTCGGCGGCTTCGCAGGGTGAGACACCTGTTGTGATCAAACGGCGCATCAAAGATAACTTGGCTAAATCATTGGGGCAGTAACGGCGATGGGAGCCCGCCTCATGGCCAGATGGGCCAAGGCCATAACGGCGATCCCAGGTTCGAAGGGTTGCTGGGGCCACGCCTATGCGCCTGGCAACCGCTGCGACGGTCAGTAGCTCCTCTTCCATAGGCGTAATACTGGCTTGAAGTGGGCTAACTCACCACCCGAAAACGCCATTTGAACAACTTATGGCACGGAAATACTTGAACAACCTATGAAACGGTTGTATCTTATGGCCATGGCCGAAATATCACGCTTACCCCGCCCCGTTGCAGATGAATGGGAGTGGCAGTACCAAGGTTCATGCCGCGAACTTCCTTCTGAGATGTTTTTCCATCCAGATGGAGAGCGCGGACCTCGTCGACGCAATCGCGAGAACACAGCGAAAGCTATCTGCGCATCATGCCCAGTAATTGCTGCATGCCGCGCACACGCACTTGCAGTTCAAGAGCCATATGGAATTTGGGGAGGTCTTTCAGAAGATGATCGCCTAGCACTTCTTGGCAAGGATATAACTCCAGATATTTCACACGCTTCATAATTTTTATCATCGAGAGTAAGAAAAAACCCCGCAGAGAAATCTGCGGGGCTTTTTTCTTTTTTAACTTTATTGGGCCAAGAAATTAATGCGAGTGCCCACCTGGACCATGTGAGTGTCCATGTCCACCAGCGGCATCAGCAGCTGCTTGCTCTGCTGGCTTCTCGTAGACAACAGCTTCCGTTGTAATAAACATTGCAGCAATTGATGCAGCGTTTGCTAGTGCTGAACGAGTTACCTTGACTGGATCGATCACACCATCTGCAGCAAGATCACCATAGACATCGGTTGCAGCATTGAAGCCTTCGTTGTGCTTCATTGCGCGAACCTTTGCAACTACTACGTAGCCTTCAAGTCCAGCGTTTTCTGCGATCCAACGAAGTGGCTCATCACAAGCCTTACGAACTAAACGAACTCCAACCGCCTTATCGCCAGTGAAACCAAGATCGCCTTCAAGGGCATCGGCAGCGTGCACAAGTGCAGCGCCTCCACCAACAACGATTCCTTCTTCAACAGCGGCACGGGTTGCAGAGATTGCATCCTCTAGACGGTGTTTCTTTTCATTGAGTTCAACTTCGGTGTGTGCGCCAACCTTGATTACGCATACTCCGCCTGCAAGCTTTGCAAGACGCTCTTGTAGCTTTTCCTTGTCCCATGAAGAGTCACTGTTTTCGATCTCCTTGCGAAGCTCTGAAACACGTGCAGCAACCGCAGCCTTATCGCCTGCGCCATCAACGATGGTTGTTGCATCCTTTGAAACAACGATGCGACGAGCCTTACCTAGATCTTCAAGTGTTACTCCCTCAAGCTTCATTCCAAGCTCTGAAGAAATTACCTGACCACCTGTAAGCACTGCGATGTCCTGAAGGGTTGCCTTACGACGATCTCCAAAACCAGGTGCCTTAACAGCAACAGATGCGAATACGCCACGCATACGGTTAACAACCAGCGTAGAAAGCGCCTCGCCTTCGATATCTTCAGCGATGATCAATAGTGGCTTTGAAGATTGAGCAACCTTTTCAAGCAAAGGCAAGAGATCAGATAGGGCAGAAACCTTGTTCGCTGAGATCAAAACGTAAGCATCCTCAAGGATTGCCTCCATGCGATCTTGATCAGTGACGAAGTATGGAGAGATGTAGCCCTTGTCGAACTGCATTCCCTCTGTGAACTCAAGATCAAGTCCAGTTGTAGAAGCTTCCTCAACTGTAATAACTCCATCTTTACCAACACGGTCCATTGCTTCAGCGATTAATTCGCCGATCGCACGGTCCTGTGCTGAAATCGTTGCAACATCTGCGATCTGTGGCTTTCCATTAACTGGAGTTGCCTGCTCGCGAAGCTTCTCTGAAACTGCAGCTACCGCTGCTTCGATACCCTGCTTGATATCCATTGGTTGTGCTCCAGCTGCAAGGTTACGTAATCCTTCTTTAACCATTGCCTGAGCAAGAACAGTTGCTGTTGTAGTTCCATCACCTGCGACATCATTAGTCTTTGTCGCAACTTCCTTAACTAGTTGAGCGCCCATGTTCTCTGCAGGATCTGAAAGTTCAATCTCCTTTGCAATTGTCACACCATCATTTGTAATGATTGGTGCGCCAAAAGATTTAGCGATTACAACGTTACGACCCTTAGGTCCAAGGGTTACCTTTACTGTGTCAGCAAGAATGTTGACACCGCGCTCCATGGCGCGGCGTGCTTGCTCATCAAATTGAAGACTCTTTCCCATTTACTTCTCGATTACAGCGAGAATGTCGCGAGCTGAAAGAACGAGTAGATCTTCTCCACCGTGCTTGATTTCAGTTCCGCCGTACTTGCTGTAAAGAACTACATCGCCAACCTTGACATCCATTGGAACGCGTACGCCATCATCAAAGCGACCTGGGCCTACTGCGATAACAGTGCCTTCCTGTGGCTTCTCTTTTGCTGTATCTGGGATAACAAGACCTGATGCTGTTGTTGTCTCAGCCTCATTTGTCTTGATAACGATGCGATCTTCTAGTGGCTTAACTGCCATGGTCTGACTCCTTCTAGGTTTTTGCCTATGTTGTTTCCTCATGCGGCCCGAATTAGCAGACTCGGGCCGTGAGTGCTAACGCAAACTCTAGGGTCGCTATTCCCCGCGGGCAAATCGAGGATCTACAGGCCCAAATCAAGAGTTAAAGTTTTAGCACGGTTACAGGCAGGCTGGAATCCGCGTCAAAGGCCACAGGGCTGGGGCTGCGGCCTGCTGAAACCATCAATGAGCCAAGGGCGGCAACCATCGCCCCGTTATCGGTGCATAGTCCTGGGCTTGGAATCCTCAGCTGGATGCCAGCCTTATCGCACCGCTCTTGGGCAACCGCTCGAAGTCGTGAGTTAGCAGCAACGCCACCCGCGATCACCAATGAATCAATTCCAGATTGCTTGCACGCCGCCAACGCCTTCAGCAACAGCACATCAACGATCGCTTCTTGGAATGAAGCGGCTACATCTGCTCGCGCATAATCTGGTGTGGCTTCAAGGTATCTGGCCACTGCGGTTTTCAATCCAGAGAATGAAAAATCAAATGGTCGAGTCAGCCAATCATTTGAGGTTGTTAATCCACGTGGAAAATCAATCGAGCTGGCGCTGCCATCTTTAGCTAACTTATCGATTGCAGGTCCACCCGGAAAACCTAACTTCATAACTCGAGCAATCTTGTCGAAAGCTTCTCCTGCAGCATCATCCATGGTCTCGCCAAGTTTTGTAATTGACCCAGTGATGTCATCAACCTGCAACAGTGATGAATGCCCACCGCTAACTAGCAAAGCAATTGTTGGATCTAGTGGATTATCGTGAGTCAAGTAATCAACGCTCACATGTGCAGCCAAGTGATTGACTGCATAAATTGGTTTATCTAATCCCAGGGCAAGTCCTGCTGCAGAACCGACACCAACTAGCAACGCTCCAACTAAACCAGGTCCACCGGTAACTGCCACAGCATCAATATCCTTTAAAGAAGTCTTTGAATCTTTCAGTGCTTGGTGCAGAGTTGGGATCATCGCCTCTAAATGAGCACGGCTTGCGATTTCAGGAACTACTCCCCCGAAACGAGCATGCTCTTCTACACTTGATGCGATGACATTGGCAAGCAGTGTGCGACCGCGAACAATTCCGACCGCTGTTTCATCACATGAAGTTTCAATTCCTAAAACAATTGGATCGCTCATGAAAGCTCCAATCGCATAACAAGGGCATCTAAACCTGCACCAAAGTAATCCTTGCGAACATTGAGCTTTGAGTACCCCAAAGATTCATACAGTCCGATCGCTTCTGAGTTATCTACCTTTACTTCGAGCATCATCGCGGTGGATCCCTGCTGCCCCGCCCAATCGGTAATCAGCGCCATTAACTGGCGTGCAATGCCCTTTCCGCGCTGGCTTGGAACAACGCCCACGGTAAGCACATCGGCTTCTGCGCCACCTGGTGCGAAAACTCCTGCATAACCGATGATGCTTTGCTCTTCATCTACCGCTACAACAAAGTGACGAGTTGGTGCAGAGAACTCCTCTTTGTATTGCGAGGCAGACCATGGTGAGTATGGAAATAACTCTTTGTCTAGAGAAACGAAAACTGGAAGATCAAAGTTAGTTGCAACGCGATAAGTAATCATCTGTCCACCGTTGCTACCGCATCTGGTCTACGCAGATACATGGGTTCGATGATGTTGCCTGGCAGATTTACCAAGGCAAGCATGTCAGGGAAAAGATCTGCATGAATCATCGCGCCAGTTACATCTGTAGGAAAGTTAACTGCGGGTTCTCCAACGCGGGCTCCATCTGTATACCGTGCCCAGTAAACCTCTTTGCGTCTCGCATCAACGGTGATGATGAAATCTTTTTCTCTAACTTGGGCTGCGATTGCATCTAGAGAACACACACCGCGAACTGAAATCTCGCGAGCTAGAGCAAAACTTTGTGCAAAAGCAATTCCAACTCTCAAACCGGTAAAGGGTCCTGGACCCATTCCAACAACAACTTCATCAACATCACTGACAGCAAGTGCTTCTTGAACTAATGCCGGAAGTGATGGTCCGTGAGCTGTGGCTCCATCTCTAAAGCCGCTATACAGAACTTTGGAATCTTCGATAATCGCAACACAACTGCGTGATGACGATGTATCAATTGCAAGCACCTTGCTCATAATGAAAACCCTGCCCAACGTGTGCCAACGGCTTTGATTACTACGGTGCGTTCATCATTGCTGCGATCAATTGTTATCTCTAAACGATCCTCACTGAGCCGAGCAGATTCATCACCACCCCACTCGATCAAAGTTATTGAGTTAGCAACATCTAGATCTAAATCATCCACATACAGATTTGGATTTTCAGAGTCCACTAAACGGTATGCATCGACATGAATGAATGGGATTGCGGCTTTGTGAACCCGTGAAATAACAAAGGTCGGAGATGCAACTCCAGTAACTCCAAGGCCTGCGCCAACGCCTTGGGCTAAAACTGTTTTGCCAGCGCCCAGTGGGCCATTTACAAGTACAAGATCGCCAGCGCGCAGATGTGTTGAAATCTGCAGACCCAGTTGATGCATAGCCTCTGGTGTAGCGATTGTGATCACTGACTAAGCCTAAGGCACCAACCCTTTGAACCAATCCAATGAATCAGGGTTAGCCAGCGCATCACGATTTCTGACCTCACGACCATTGATCACATCAGTTACCGCAAGCTCTACTAATTTATTGGACTTGGTACGTGGAAGTTCTGGTGCAACAACAATCAGATCGGGAATGTGACGTGGAGATGCTTGAGTGCGAAGTGCAATCTTGATCTCCTTCTCAACTGATTCATTGAACTCTTGTCCTGCCTTTACTATGACAAACAAAATAACCCGTGTGTCATTTTCCCAGTCCTGAGATACCGCCATGGCTTCCTGTACTTGCGGAAAGGTTTCAACAACTCGATATATCTCTGCCGTTCCAATTCGAACACCCTTTGAATTTAAGGTTGCATCACTTCTTCCAAATAAGGTAAATCCACCAGTTGCGGACTTTGATGCAAAATCACCATGTGTCCAGACCCCAGGAAAACCTTCAAAGTAGGCGGCTTTGTACTTTGCATTATCAGCATCTGCCCAAAAACCAATTGGCTTAGATGGAAATGGAACTGTGCAGACTAATTCACCCTTCTCATCCATTGCAGCGCTTTCACCCTTTGAGTTGAAAACATCTGTTGCCATGCCTAGACATGCTCCTTGAAGTTCGCCACGGTAAACAGGTTGAGTTGGAACTCCCGCAAGGAAGCAGCCACAAATATCAGTTCCGCCTGACATCGATGCAAGATGTACATCTGATTTGATTGATGAATACACATAGTCAAAACTTTCAGGAGAAAGTACCGATCCAGTCGAACCAATTGTTTTGATGGTTGAAAGATTGTGACTCTTAGCAGGTACTAATCCTTCTTTGTGTGCTGAATCAATGAACTTTGCAGATACCCCAAAGAAATCAAGCTTTTCATCCTGAGCGATATCAAATAACCGTGATGGTGTCGGAGCCATTGGCGCGCCATCAAATAAAACTATCGTCGATCCACGACCTAGTGCCATCAGTAACCAGTTCCACATCATCCAGCCACATGTGGTGAAGAAAAATATCTTTTCACCCTTTGAAATATTGAATTGGTACAACATCTCGGATTGAGCCTTGAGCATTACCCCCGCACCGCTATGAGTGATGCACTTTGGCTTACCAGTTGTTCCAGATGAGAATAAAACAAAGCCTGGGTGATCAAATGGAAGGCGCTCAAAGACCGCCTCGGCACCCATAAATGGTGCAATCCATGCCTGGAACTGGCTGACACGAATCGTCTTCACTAATGTCGGAAGTAACTTTTCTATCTCGGCAGATTTTTCTGAGCAATCAAAGTATTTTCCGTTGTAGTGATAACCATCTGCAGCTAAAAAGATCTTTGGCTCGATCTGACCAAAACGATCTTCAACTGCATGCGGAGCAAAATCTGGTGATGCCGTTGAAACCACCGCACCAATACTTAATGCACCTAACCCATAAATTATTGCTTCGGAAATGTTTGGGACCCAGGCAACAACCCGGTCCCCTGCAACAACACCTTCTGCGCGCATGGCGGCGGCGGTTGCCGAGACCTTGACGCGAAGTTCAGCCCATGTTGTTTGGCTTCGAGCTCCATTTTCTAGAATCGAAACTATTGCAACGGTATCTGCATCACCATGAGCTAAAAGATTTTCAGCAACATTTATTCGTGCCTCGGGAAAGAACTGTGATGAAATGAAATCACTGCCTGCGGCAAAAAAGGTCGAGCCCTTTTCTCCAAGCAGGTGATTGTCATCCCACGCACGTGACCAAAACTCTCCAGGGTTTTTTACACTCCACTCGTGCAACGTTGAGTAAGAGTCAAAACCTTTATCTGACTGCAACCTCTCGATGGCGGTGTTGCCACATAAAGTTGGTTCCCAGAGTTTTTCCATCATGAGGATTTACGAGTAATCGCCTTCAACCGAAGCCTGTAGTAAGCACCTGATAAACCGCCAGGTGCAAACATCACGATAAAGATAAAGATCAGACCAAGCAGAAGTGCAGGCTCTGCCAACGGTCCACCTATCCAGTGTGGAATCGAGGCAAAAGACTCCTGCTGAGTTAGATCCTGCATGCGTGTTGATGCGAAGGAGTAGAAAATTCCTCCCAGTACAGCGCCCCAACGTGTAACCGCTCCGCCGATAACCACCATCAACAATAAGGCGATAGTGACGGTGGATTCAGCGAATCGAGGTGCTGCGCTACCCGCAGCGATCAACATGACAAAGCCCAACATTCCAGCCAGGGTGCCGCTGATTACAAAGGACAACAACTTGAAGCGTTGAGTGTTTAACCCAAGCACTTGAACTCTCTGCTCATTGTCGCGAAGAGCCGCAAAGACACGACCAGCCGAGCTTTCTGTAACCCACCAGATCACTACGTAAGTCACAATCAGTGCAAGTAATGCGGTCCAGTAGATGTACTTTGTGTTAAAGACACCGATCCAAATCTGCGGAATGAAATCTGCATTTAAAGCGATTCCATTTTCTCCACCGGTGAGATTGAAAAAGTTTCTTCCAACAATTACATGCCCAGCCTCACCAAAAGCTAGCGTCACCATCGCAAAGGTGATTCCCGTAGTGCGCAGTGAGGCTGCACCAACAAGAGCGGCTAAAAGACCACTGGCTGCGGTTGCGATGATGGCGGCAAGCCACCATGAAACGATTTCCTTATTTATCAAGATGCATGAGACGTACACACCTGTTGCAAAGTACAAGGCGTGACCAAATGAGAGTAAACCTGTGAATCCAAAGAGTAGATCATAGGTAAGTGCGAGTGCTCCCCAAATAAATGCAACTGCAAGGGTTTGTTGCATGCCAGGCTTACCTAATGGTAGCGATGTAAACATTGGAGCAATTGCAAGAAGTATGAGCAAGACTGCTAGCAACGGGCGTGAGTATTTCCAACGTAACATTATGCACGCACCTTTCCTAGTAAACCTTGTGGTCTGATCAGTAATACTCCAGCCAGCAAGATGACAATGACAAAGTCACCAAGTCCAGTGATGTAATAGTTGGCAAATTGACGGATAACACCGATCAGCATTGCTGCCAAGAAGCTGCCTGGCACGGATCCCATGCCACCAATCACTACAACGATAAAGCCGTAGATGAGATATGTACCAGCAATAAGAGGTGAAACACCGTTGGAGTAGACCGAAACCAAAACACCACCTACGCCAGCTGCGAAACCACCCAAGAAGAAAACGGTGCTAAAAGCCCGTCGAACATTGATTCCTAGGGCGTTAACCATATTGCGGTTCTCAACTCCGGCTCGAATGATTAGACCTATTCGAGTGAACTTAAGGAGAGCCCAGTTGGCTATAAGCAAGATGATCGCGGTAGCGATATAGACGATTCGGTCGGCAGGAACCATCGCTCCGCCAATATTTATCGCTGTATAAAACCACAACGGGGATGGGAACATCTTCAAATCATTTGTAAACCATCCACCTAATACAGCACCTACAACCAGAGAAACACCAACGGTCACTAGCGCTTGATCTATATGTCTGTCATACAGTCTTGTGATCAACAACTGCTCGATGAGCAGTGCGAAAAAGCCTGCAGCCAATCCACCAATGATCATCGCAATGATGAAATCGATCATTGAGGTCTCTGGCCCCAACTGTGTTGCCACAAAAAGCCCTACAAAAGCTCCAACAGTTAAGAAGCTTCCATGAGCAAAGTTCAGAACCCCCATCAAGCCATAGATGAGAGAAAGACCTGATGCAACGAGGAAGTACAAAGCACCTAAGCCAACACCGGTGATACCAATCAGAATGAATGTATCCATTTACTTATGACCTCCACTCACACCAAGCATTTGATGAACCCACGAGGCGTCATGAAGATTTTCAGGACCTCCTTGATAAACAACTCGCCCTTGATCCATAACGATCACATGCTGTGCAACCCGCTTTACTAAAGCAAGGTTTTGCTCAACAAGGAGCATCGTTGAGTTTTCGGCAACCTTTGTGAGCGCTTCTGCGACCTCAGTTACCAATTTAGGTGCTAATCCTTTTGTAGGTTCATCGACTAGTAAAATCTCATTCTTGTTAAGTAAGGCTCGGGCAATAGCCACCATCTGCTGCTGTCCCCCTGAAAGCGATCCCGCCTGTTGCGCAGCGCGTGTATCTAGTTCAGGAAACAAGCCATAGACAAAGTTGTATGCAGCTGTACTGTCCTTGCTACGTGCAGCTAGCGAGAGGTTTTCCTTAACGGTTAATGAGGCGAAGATCTCACGATCTTCGGGGACAAATGCAACACCAGATTGAACAATCTTGTGTGTCTGCATCCCTAAAATTTGCTTGCCGTTGAGCTCTATTGAGCCGGTACCTTGGTAGAAGCCCATGATGGATCTGAGGGTGGTTGATTTTCCAACTCCATTGCGCCCCAGCAGCACAGTTACCTTATTAGTAGGAACATCAAAGCTAACACCATGCAAGATGTGTGATTCATTAATCTTTACATGAAGATCTTTTACCGAGAGGGCGTTCATAACGCTTCTCCAATGTAGGCAGATTGAACAATAGGATTGTTAATCACATTATCCGGAGTATCACAGACTAGAAGCTCGCCATAGTTCAGTACGGCAATTCGATCTGCCAATCCTAAAATTACCTCCATGTGGTGCTCCACAATCAAAACAGTTTTCTTGTGCTCTGTTGCTAGTGAACGAATAATCTCAACTAACTCTGGAACATTTTCAACACTCATTCCAGCCATTGGTTCATCTAAAAGCACAATGTCAGATTTTGAAGCTAGGACAATTGCAATCTCGAGTCGTCTCTTATCTCCATGAGATAAAGAGCCCGCGATCTGTAAAGCCCTTTTACTTAAGCCAACTTTACTCAAAGCTTCATGCGCGGCTTCTAGAACTTCAGGAAAGTTGTAGGCGTTCTTTGTTAAATTCATAGACTTACCATTTGCTGCTTGAGCGGCAATTCGAACATTTTCAAGGCAGGTTAGATTCACAAAAACGCTTGAGGTTTGAAAGGTTCTTGAAATTCCAGCCTGTGCTCTTTGGTGTGTTTCTAGATGGGTAACATCTTGATTACCTACATGAATACTTCCGCGAGATGGTTTACGGATACCGCTCAATAGATTGAAGAGAGAGGTCTTGCCCGCACCATTAGGGCCAATTATTCCTAAGGTTTCATTTTTGGGGACATCCAAGGTGATCCCATCAAGGATCTTCGCACCACCAATATTGAGCGAAAGATCTCTAACGCTTAGAGCAAAATCCATCAAAAACTCCTAATCTAAGAACTGCATCATCGCCGCTGGCAAAGAATATAAAGAACCCCAGTGCATTTCTACACTGGGGCCCTTCATTTACACCTAACTTATATCTTTTAAGTTACTTACCAACGTTTGTGATGGTCTTCAACAACTTAGGAACATAGTTTGAACCTGACTTATTAAGTGAGACCAAGAACATTGGCTGGATCAAAAGGTGTGTAGTGGCATTGATCTTCATTCCACCCTTTACGCCAGTCCATGACTTACCTTCAAGGTTCTTGATCATGGTGTCAACATTTTGAGTTGGATTCTTTGTAAGTGCCATAACAATCATCTTTGCGGCATCTGCACCTGTTGAGGTAAAGAGATCCTGTGTCTTCTTGTTAGTGGCATACCATGCAGCTAAATCAGCTGCTGCTCTAGTTTTCGCCGCTCCTGCAAAGTAGCTATTTGTCAAGATCGCATTTGAGCCTTCAAACAATGTTCCATAGATGTTGTATGACGCAACGCCAGCAAGACCTGTAATTGGACGCTGCTTAGCAAATGCACCCTGAACCTTTAGTGAAGTCAACATCGCGCCAGCTGTCAAAGCGTTTGACCAAGCGATAAAGATGTAGCTTCCTGCAGCATCTGCAGCCTTCTTGGCAAATGGTGTGAAGTCTGATGTAGATGTTGGAACCTTGATCTCTTCAAAGAGAGCGCCCTTTGATGTGAGCAATGCACGAGCAGCTGCGATGTTACCTGCACCGAAGGCGTTATCTTCAACAAAGAGAACAAACTTCTTGCCAGCAACAGGCTTGATTCCTGCTAGTGGTGCTAGATCCTGAGAAGAAGAGTTTCCTGCACGGAATACGTACTTGTTTGCAGATGAAGTAACTAGGTCGCTCTTGGCTGGGCCAGAGACATAGAGAATCTTGTTCTGCTGTGCAAGTGGTGCAAGAGTGAGCGCAACAGTTGATGAAGCTGTACCGGTAATGATCTTTGTACCGTTTCCAACCATCTCTTTAAATGTTGCAGTCGCAGATGCTGGATCAGCTCCATCATCCTTTGAAGTCAAAACTAACTTCTGACCATTGACTGTCATCTTGCCACCGGTGTAGTACTTCAAGCCCCACTCGAGGCCTTCATTAAATGCAATTCCATATGAAGCTAATCCACCTGATGTCGTGGTGATTACACCAATCTTGATGTCTTCAGCTGCGCGAGCTGGTGCCATGCTTGGAGCCAGTAGCGCCATCGAGATTGCAGCTACGACCAAGCGCGATACAGAGCGTTTGCTCATCTATTTTTCTCCTCATCGAGTTGTTGGGTTCGCGATCGACGAACCATCTTGGGCGACAATCTAGAGGGTTGCATGGGTTACTAGGAAGTTTTGGATGTTTCAATTTGATTACTTTTTCAGTAATAAGCAATTTTTAGTGCCAACCCCGCGGATCTAGGGTTGGCTTTAAGCCAGGTCACAGGCAGAATTGCCCCATGTCATTACCTACACAGCGAATTTTGGTTCCGGTTCAGGGTGGAGATCTCGCAGTTTTCCAGTATGGGAATGGAGATGGAACACCCGTTCTTTTGATTCATGGAGTTACTTCTTCAAATCGTGCATTTCAATTATTTGCGGATGCCCTAATTGCGCGAGGCAAAGCTCCCTTCGCTGTGGATCTGCGTGGCCGGGGAGATTCAAACTCCTTGCAAGGACCATTTGGTATGAGAAACCATGCAGCGGATATGGCTGCGGTGATCAATCACTTTGGCTGGAATAGACCTGATGTTATTGGGCATTCCATGGGTGGTTTCGTTGCTGCAGCTCTTGTTGGTTTATATCCAGATGCAGTTGGAGAAGTTGTATTCGCAGATGGTGGTCTTCCGCTTCCAATGCCACCTGGAATGACTGTAGAACAAATCATGCCATTTGTACTTGGCCCTGCCATGACACGTCTTGCGATGGAGTTTGAAAATAAAGAGGCGTACAGAAATTATTGGAAACCCCAAGCCGCCTTTGCAAAAGGTTGGTCTTCGGTACTCGATGAGTATGTTGATTACGATCTTCGCGGATCTGAACCCCACATGAAGGCTGCAACAAATCCTCAGGCGGTTGAAGATGATTCACGGGATTTGTTTGGAGATGACCTCATTGTTAAATCTTTGCAAGGTTTGAGAAAGCAATCACTGTTTATTAAAGCTGAGCGAGGGTTACAAAATGAAGAAGGTGGCCTGTACCCAATGCCTGTTTTAGATGCTGTGTTGCCTGCATATCCGATGCTTACATTAGAGTTGCTGCCAGACTGTAATCACTACGACATGTTCCTCGAGGCAACAGGTGCCGAAAAGGTTGCACAGATAATTTATGGAGATAAGTAATGACACTTACTGGAAAGCGTGCATTGATAACAGGTTCTTTTCAAGGTATCGGTCTTGGAATAGCAACCGCATTAGCTGCCGAAGGGGCGGCGATTGTGCTTCATGGGTTAGCCGATGATGCAACTATCGCTCAAGCAGAAAAGGCTGTTATGGAAGCGGGCGCTGCAAAGGTGGAAAGCTATACCTCTGACCTACGTGATGTCGCAGCAACTGAAGCGCTAATTGCAAAGATTCTTGCCGCAGGTCCTGTAGATATTCTATGTAACAACGCTGGAATTCAATACACAGCCAGCATTGAAGAGATGCCACGAGAAAAGTGGAATGACATTGTTGCTATCAACTTATCCTCATACTTTGACACAATGCGACTACTGCTGCCCCACATGAAGCAGCGAGGGTATGGACGGGTCATTAATACATCTTCAGTTCATGGCTTGGTTGGATCGGTATCTAAAGCACCATATGTTGCCGCAAAACATGGAGTTATCGGCTTAACAAAGGTTGCAGCACTTGAGTATGCATCATCCGGTACTCGCGAATCAGGTGGGGTGACGGTCAATGCCATATGTCCAGGATGGGTTGAAACAACTTTAATTGCTCCACAGATCCAAGCAAAGATCGATCTTCACGATGGTGATCGTGCCGCTGGAATTGCTGACCTACTTGCTGAAAAGCAACCATCTCACAGAATGTCAACGCCAGAAGATATTGGTGCAGTTGCAGCCTTCTTGTGTTCACAGGCTGCTCATAACATTACGGGTGCAGCTATTCCGGTAGATGGTGGATGGACAGCGCAGTAATCTGTATTTAAGTTTTAAAGTAAAAGTTTGCAACCCGCTTTTTACTTACCCTCGATTACTGGTTGTCTGTGTAGTACTTCAACAGTGGAACGTTAATTCCCTTGTCGATTGATAGGTTGCCAGCTCTGCGAACCGCTGTGTACAGGGCTCCACCCGAAGGTAGCTTTCCTGTACTTGAAGCTTGAACCATTGACTTGGCGACCAGCAGCAACTGTGCTGATGTGAAGTTACAGTGATTGGTTCCCTGTGCTGCAGGTGTTGAGGTGATCGGTGATCCTGCTGCATTAAAAGTTGTATAACTATCTGGAGTTGTGTTCCAGAGCATTAACAGCTTATTTGCAGGGGTCTTGTAATCACGCGTCTTTTGATATGCCTTGATAGCAGCGGCTTTCTCAGCTGCATACTGCTCGGCATACAAATCAACGAGGCGTTGTGAAGCACCAGCTGGAGTAATTGGATCAGCTACACCAACCATAAGAACAGTTGGAACATTGATCTTTCCAGTGTTGACATGAAGTGCGTTCATCTTTGCAACAGCTGCAGGGTTTGCAACTGCACGTGGAGCACCTGGGTTAGCAGCAGATAATGCTCCTAGAAGAGCATCGATTACTGTGTTGCCTGAAAGTGCTGCGTTGTAAATAACGCGCTCTCCATCGATACGTGCTGCGTAATCAGTCTTTGTGTTATCAAAGATTGCGCCTCCTGCTTGGTTCTCAACATCTTGAGTTGCAAGAACTGCAAGTGCTGCTGCATTTGTTCCATTTTCTAGGATTGCAAGTGCAGGGCTAAGAGCCAATGGGAAGGTCAGCTTCAACGCACCCTCAGGACCTGAGATTGAGTCAAAGTGAGCAGATTGTGTTGGCAATCCAGCCATCAATCCAAGAAGCAACAATGCACTTCGTGATGGAACTCCAGCTGCAGCCAACGCCTTACCTGTTGCAGATGCGGTATCTGGCCATGCACCAGTTGCAAGGGCTGCCTGCAACTTACCCATAACTGTAAATACCTTGCCTAGGTCAGCGTATGACTCGGCAACTCCTGCTGCACCTGGTGAGTAGTTTCCACCCTTGATCGTTGGATCAAAGAGGACCTTGACGCCCCAAAGGAAATCTCCAGCCATTGTCAGCTGTGGTGTGATGTTATCTGCCATACACATTGGTGCAACAGCTGACACTAATTCAGGGTGCTTTTCAGCAAGACCCTGAGTGATGACGCCACCTAGAGATGATCCCCATGCAACAACATTTGTTGTCTTTGGGAACTGCTTCTTAAATGTGTCAATGAGCTCAACATTTGTCTTGATCGCTGAATCTGGGTTCCAACCTTGACGAGCAAAGCCTGAACCAAGAATTGCAATGCCTTGACTAAAGAAGTACTGAGCAACTGCAGCATTTCCACCAGGGACTGGCTCTGGAGTATTGGTGATCTTGTATCCACCAATAAGAGGAATCGCTGAAGGGATATCCACGTTGTAACGGTATCCATGTGAGTACAAAGCAACAGTTCCGTTGAAGTTTGCTGGAACCTGCATTGCATATGGCGCACCATCAGATGTTGCTCCAACACATGTTTGAATTGGGCTCTTACCATCACAAGCAGGTGCTGCATTAGCAACTGTTGGTGCAGTGATAAGAACTGTTGAAACAAGTGCTGTAACTGAAAGAAGCGAGAGAATTCTTACTTTCTTCATTAGTTAGGTAATCCCTTCGCTGGCATTGCAGGGCGCTTGTATGTTGACTTAACAACAGCACCAGCTCCTGAATCGGTTGTGTATGTGACATATGTGCCACCAATTGGAGCTAGATCTCCAGTTGATGAGTAACGTCCAACCCAGTATCCGGTCAAGCCAACCTGGCTAGTACGTGAATACGCAGCAGGTACCAATGCAGAATTTGCAAATGTTGCACCCTTTGTATTAATCGCATTGATAAGAGATTTGCGTGTTGGGCGTAGCCCAGCTGCCTTAAGTGCCTGAGCTGTCATAAATGCTGTATTCATTCCAAGCAGTACATTGAGATCAAAAGGTGATCCTGGTACAGCCTTGGCATAGATGTCAGAGAAGAACTTGACGTACTCATCCTTCATATCTGTTGTTGCTGGAACTGGTGAGAATCCAATCGCATTAGTCAAAACCGCTGCTGGAACTCCAGTAGCTCTAATAGTTGTTGCATCTCCACCAACTGAGCCAAGCATCCACTGTGGTGCGTACTTGAGCTGTGCTGCAACGCCAAGCATCGCAGAGGTAGCACTTGATACACCGAAGAGGATTACTACATCAACTTCTGCACCCTTAAACTTTGTGATCCAACCTGCAGCAGCTGCTGCATTTTGTGAACCTGATGCGTAAGGAACGCGAATTGCAAAGTTAACTCCAGCTGTCTTGAAGCCTGCAAGGGCATCTGTACCAAAGTCATCATCCTGGTAGAGAAGACCAATCTTCTTACCGGCAAAGTTTTCCTTGATGTACTCACCCATAACCTTTGCTTCCATCACATATGAAGGAAGAACGGTATAAGTAGTTGGGTACTTCTTCTTATCTGCGAATCCACTAAATCCTGTGTTTACAAAGAGAACAGGGATTCCACGACGTCCTGGGTTAACAACTGATGCAACCGCCTTAACGTTGGCTGTTCCTAGCGGTGCTAGAAGTGCCATGACCTTATCCTTAAGAATAAGTTCATTTGTCTTAGCAACCGCTTCAGTTGGAACGTAACGGTCATCCTTAACAACGAGGGTTACCTTGCGACCATTGATTCCACCATTTGCATTGAGGTAATCAAAGTACGCCTTTGCTGCACCTGGAATCTTGTTGTAA